>Ga0307488_10003323_pt1 | contig 13478 bp, 13 predicted proteins | sample SB02metaG_FD_202248 | JGI IMG/M metagenome (GOLD analysis project Ga0307488, IMG submission 202248) | Sea-ice brine microbial communities from Beaufort Sea near Barrow, Alaska, United States - SB 0.2 | ecosystem: Environmental > Aquatic > Marine > Coastal | place: USA: Alaska | collected...
TCAAGGTCAAAGTCTAAGTTTAGAAAAAAGACGAAGACTTGATTCGTAAGGAAATGAAGTCATCGTCTAAGTCCAAGTCATAGTTGGTAAAAAAGACTAAGGCTAAAACGAAGACTTGATTCGTAAGAAAATGAAGTCATCGTCATCGCCTAAGTCCAAGTCATAGTTGGTAAAAAAGACTAAGACTAAAACGAAGTCATCGTCTAAGTCCAAGTCATAGTTGTAAAAAAGACTAAGACTAAGACTAAGACTTGATTCGTAAGGAAATGAAGTCAACGTCAAAGTCATTTTCATTGTCAAGGTCAAAGTCCAAGTTTAGAAAAAAGACAAAGATATTGAGAGATTTTAGAAAACATGATATTTGGACAGATAGTATGGTGCTTGTTGATGCCGTTTATACCTTTGTAGAAGCTTTTCCGAACACCGAAAAATACGGATTGAGTTCTCAGATAACACGATCTGCTGTTTCAATTCCTTCAAATATTGCAGAAGGAGCATCTCGAAATTCAGAAAAGGACTTTGCACGATTTTTAGAAATAGCACTAGGTTCGGTATTTGAACTAGAAACACAGTTAATTATTGAGAGTAAAAGAAGGTACCCATCAGTATCTCATTTAGAGGAAAGCATTTTGAATCTAACTAGTTTACAGAAAAGAATATACGCACTAAGAAGAAAAATATTAAACTAAGGCAAAAAAAACGAAGACGAAAACAAAGTCAATGTCAAAGGCATTGTTAAAGTTTATTTTTTAAAAATAAAAAATATGAAAGTTGCATTAATAACAGGAATCACGGGACAAGATGGTTCTTATTTAGCAGAACTATTGTTAGAAAAGGGGTATGAAGTGCACGGAATAAAGAGAAGGTCTTCTTCATTAAACACCGATCGGATTGATCATTTATATCAAGATCCTCATCATCCGAATCAACGGTTAAAACTGCATTACGGAGATTTATCAGATGCAATGAATCTGACTCGTATTATCCAAGAAACACAACCTGATGAAATCTACAACTTAGGAGCCATGTCGCATGTTGCGGTTTCATTTGACACCCCTGAATATGTCGGTAATATTGATGGGTTAGGAACTTTACGGATTTTAGAGGCAGTTCGGATTTTAGGGTTAGAAAAGAAAACACGAATTTATCAAGCGTCCACTTCTGAATTATATGGTGGAATGCCAGAAAACAAGAATGAACGTGGTTTTTATGATGAGTTCTCTCCCTTCTATCCTCGTTCTCCATATGGAGTTGCTAAAATATATGGTTTTTGGATCACTAAAAACTACAGGGAAGCTTACAATATGTTTGCGTGTAATGGTATTTTGTTTAACCACGAAAGCCCTCGAAGAGGTGAAACCTTCGTAACGCGTAAAATTACAAGAGCGACTGCTAGAATTGCTTTAGGATTACAAGAAAAAATTTATTTAGGAAATTTAGAAGCCAAACGAGATTGGGGTCATGCCAAAGATTATGTGCGTATGATGTGGATGATTTTGCAAGCAGAGCAACCTGAAGACTGGGTAATTGCTACAGGAAAGACTACTACGGTGAGAGAATTTGTAAGAATGTCATTTAAAGAAGTTGGTGTGGATTTAGAGTTTAAAGGTTTGGGAGTCAATGAAAAAGCTACAGTTTCAAAATGTAATAATCCTTTATTTCAACTAGAGTTAGGAAGTGAAGTTTTATCTATAGATCCTGCTTATTTTAGGCCTACTGAGGTAGATTTGTTAATTGGAGACCCCACTAAGGCAAAAGAAAAATTAGGATGGGTTCCTGATTATGATTTGGCATCATTGGTAAAAGATATGATGAAGTCAGATATAAAACTGATGCAAAAAGATCAGTATTTTAAAAAAGGAGGGTATAACACTAATAATTATTATGAATAATCAACAAACAATGAATTTAGAAGATTTATACTTGAAAAACCCAAAAATATTAGTTTTAGGCGATTTAATGATTGATCATTATTTAATGGGTAGATGTGATAGAATATCTCCAGAGGCACCTGTTCAAGTAGTATGTGTAGAAAATGAAAAAAGTGTTTTAGGAGGTGCAGGCAATGTTGTTAATAACTTGATATCTTTTGGTGCTCAAGTTGATGTAATTAGTGTAGTTGGAGACGATATTGTTGGGGAAGAACTTTTAGATATTTTACAATCTTTAAATAAAAATAGTAATATCTTAATCAAAGAAAAAGATAGAACCACAACAAAAAAAACTAGAATATTATCGTCAGGGCAACAAATTATAAGATTTGATAAAGAAACGGTAAAAGAGATCTCCAATGAATCCCACAATAAAGTAATTCAAAGTTTTGAACAAAAAATTAATTTTTGCGATGTAGTTGTTTTTTCTGATTATGGGAAAGGATTTTTTACAAAAAAAATAACTATTGAGTTAATCAAAATCGCAAAAAAAAACAACAAAAAAGTTTTAGTAGATCCTAAAGGGTTAGATTATTCTAAATACTCAGGAGCATATTTATTGACTCCTAACTTGAAAGAAGCATCTGATTTCTTAAATATTAAAATTAATGACGATAATTTATTAGAAAAAGCAATTATAGAATTAAAAAAACAATGCAATCTACAAGTTTCAATAATTACATTAAGTGAAAGAGGTATTGCTGTTTACACTAATAAATTAAAAGTTTTTACTACAAAAGTGAAAGATGTTTTTGATGTTACTGGGGCAGGGGATACTGTTATTGCATCGTTAGCTTTTTGTTTAGCTAGTGGAAAAGATATTTATACATCGTTACACTTTTCAAATTTAGCAGCAGGAATAGTGGTAGGAAAGATTGGTAGTTCAACTGCAAGTTTGAAAGAAGTATTAAGACATGAAACTAAATTAAATAAAATAGGGAGCACACCTAAAATAATTACTTCAAATGACATCCTAAATATATCTAATGGGTTAAAAGAAGAAAAAAAGAAAATTGTTTTCACAAATGGTTGTTTTGATATTTTGCATGTAGGTCATATTAAATATTTAGAACAAGCAAAAAAACATGGAGATATTCTTATTGTAGGTTTAAATAGTGATTATAGTGTAAGAAAATTAAAAGGAAATTCAAGGCCTATTAATAATGAAGATGATAGAGCATATACATTAGCGGCATTAGAACAAGTTGATTTTGTAATTATATTCGAGGAAGAGACACCATTTAATTTAATAAAGCAAATATTACCAGATGTTCTTGTAAAAGGAGGTGATTATAAAGGAAAAACAGTTATTGGACAAGATATTGCCAATGAATTAGTAATTGTTGACTTTATTGAAGGTAAAAGTACTAGTAATATAATTGAAATGTTAAAATAACTAAAAATATGAAAGCTATATTTTTAGATAGAGACGGAGTTATTAATAAAGATGTAGGGTATTTACACCAAATTAGTGAATTCAGTTTCATTGATGGAACTATTGAAGCTTTACAGTACCTTTCTTCAAAGAACTTCTTACTATTTATAATTACTAATCAATCTGGAATAGCAAGGGGATATTATTCTGAAGCAGATTTTGAAGTTTTATCAAATTGGTTATTATCTTTTTTGAAAAAAAAAAAAATTATTATAACAGAAATTTTACATTGCCCCCATATAACTTCTGATAATTGTAATTGTCGAAAGCCAAATACAGGGATGATTGACGAAATTAAAATTAAATATGAAATTGATATTGAAAATTCTTGGATAATAGGTGATAAAAAATCAGATATTGATTGTGGTTTAAAATCAGGCATTAATAATACAATTCAAGTTAGAAGTGGTCATTATTTTGATGACTCTGAATCAAATGCTAAATATATTTTAAACTCAATTAAAGAAATAAACTCAATTATATGAAAAATACAATAAAAAGTGAATTTAAATCACACTTAAAAACTATTAATAATGTCATTGAAAGTGAAAAATTATCAGATGATTTATTAAAATGTTCTGAACATGCAGTTAATACCTTGAAGCTTGGAAAAAAAATCATTCTTTTTGGAAATGGGGGAAGTGCATCTGATGCTCAACATATAGCAGCTGAGTTAACCGGTAGATATAAAACAGAGAGGAGAGGATTACCTGGTTTAGCATTAACTACTGATACTAGTGCTTTAACAGCAATAGGGAATGATTTTGGCTTTGAAAGAATTTTTGATAGACAAATAGAATCATTAGCTAATGATGGTGATTTAATTATAGCGATAAGTACTAGTGGTAATAGCCCAAATGTTATAAATGCATTAAAAAAAGGAAGAGAAATGGGGTGTGTTACAATTGGTTTTTCAGGGAAAAATGGAGGCAAAATGAATGGTTATTGTGACATTAACTTAGTCGTACCCTCAAATAATACTCCTAGAATTCAAGAAATGCACATTCTTTTTGGTCATATCATTTGTGAAATAATCGATCAAAATATAAAATAAATGTTTTTTTTAAGCTTAAAGAATAATCAAGGATTTAAAAAATATTTTAAAAACACAACTTGGCTGCTCCTTGAGAAAATTTTAAAAATTGTTAGTGAAGTTTTTGTTGGTGTCTGGGTTACTAGATATTTAGGTCCAGATGATTTTGGTATGTTAAGTTATGCTAAAAGTTTTTCAGCATTTTTCATAGTCATTTCGTCAATGGGATTAAATACTATTATAGTTAGAGAATTAATAAATAATGAAGAAAAAAGAGACGTTTTATTGGGTACTGCTTTTGTTTTAAAATTAACAACTAGTTTTTTTCTTCTTATTTCTTTTGGAATATATTTCCTTTTAAATCCTACTCAAATTAATTTATTGATATTTATTTTTTTGATTTCTGTTACTTTCAAAACTTTTAATATTATAGAATTTTATTTTCAAAGTAAAGTTTTGAGCAAGTATACCGCTTATTCTAATATGATTTTACTTTTAATAGTTTCAATATTAAAAGTTGTTTTAATTTTACTTAAAGCTTCAGTAATTTATTTCGCAACGCTTTTTATTGTGGAGTCCGTTATTTTAGCAGTAGGTTTTATTTATTTTTATAGAAAAAATAATATTTCAATTTTTAATTGGATTTATAATAGAGAAATAGCTTTAAATCTTTTAAAAGATAGTTGGCCACTAATTTTAAGTGGTTTTGTTATTACTATGTATATGAAAGTCGATCAAATTATGATTGGTAATATTTTAGATAATACTAACGTCGGTTATTATGCAGCTGCAGTAAACTTAAGCGAAGCCTGGTATTTTTTGCCAGCCATAATAGTTAATTCTTTGTTTCCGGCTATTCTTAATGCAAAAAAAATAAGTAGACAGCTTTATCTTTCAAGATTACAAAAACTGTATGACTTTCTAGTGTGGTTAGGTATCGTAATAGCAATTATAACATCCTTTATAAGTGACTATTTGATTAATTTATTATATGGTAAGGATTACTCTTCTTCTTCAAATATTTTAATTTTACACATTTGGTCAGGAATATTTGTTTTTTTAGGTGTCTCTTTTTCTAAGTTTTTAATATCGGAAAATTTTGTTAAAAAAGCACTTTATAGAACTCTACTAGGTGCTACGGCTAATATAATTTTGAATTTTATCTTAATACCAATCTATGGTATAATTGGAGCAGCAATTGCTACTATTATTTCTCAAATTTTTGCTAACTATTTATATGATCTATTTGATCCCGATTTAAGAGAACAGTTTATTATGAAAACAAAGAGCTTTATTCCAATTCATTTAATAAAAAAATAATTATATATGAAAATATTAGTAACGGGTGGTGCAGGTTTTATAGGTAGTAATTTATGTGAAAGGTTGTCAATGAATGAACAAAATACAGTTTACTCATTAGATAACTATTTTACTGGAAAAACTGAAAACCATGTTCATAACGTAACCTACTTCAGAGGCGAAACAGAAGATATTGATAGCATAATTAATTTTTGTCCTGATATAGTTTATCACTTAGGAGAATATTCTAGAGTTGAACAAAGTTTTGAAGACATTAAAAAGGTATGGAAGTCAAATAAAAATGGAACTTTTGCAGTTTTAGAGTTTGTTCGAAGAAATAACTGTAAGCTTCTTTATGCCGGCAGTAGTACCAAGTTTGGTGATAATGGTATAGGTAAAGATGCTTCACCATATGCATGGACTAAATCTACAAACACAGATTTAGTAAAGAATTATGGTAATTGGTATGATGTAAAGTATGCTATTACATATTTTTATAATGTATATGGGAAAAGAGAAATTAGTAATGGTAAGTATGCTACATTAATAGCATTGTTTAAGGAAAGATTTTTAAATAATGAAGCATTAACAGTTGTTAGTCCTGGGACTCAGGAGAGGAATTTTACTCATATTGATGACATCATTGATGGCTTAATTATTGTTGGAGAAAAAGGTGAAGGTGATGAGTTTGGCATAGGCTCAAAGGAAACCTTTACTATTTTAGATATAGTTAAGATGTTTAAAAGTCAAATTATAATGTTACCCGAAAGAAAAGGTAATAGAATGTCAGCAGAAGTTGTTACATCAAAGACAGAGCTCCTTGGTTGGAAGGCAAAAAAATCAGTTAAGGATTACATCAACTTCATAACTGAGCAAAAAAATTAAATTTCAATGAAAGTATTAATTATACATCAAACATCAAATCAAAAAACTTTATTAGATTTTTTTGATACTTTAGGTTCAATAAATGAAGTTAAAGAGTTAATGATTTTATCCCCTTCCGGTGGATATGACAGCTTTAGAAATAAATACAGATATAATAAAAATTTAAAAACAGATAATTTTGAATTAGTCCTGGGTGAAGTTTTTTTGAAAAATAGAAAAATAGTAAATCCTTACCGAAAAGGTTTATTAAAAAACTTAAAAGAATTTAAACCAGATATCGTGCATGTTATGTACGAAGCTATCTCGCTTTTAACTTTTCAATTATCAATTATAAAGAAATTATATAATTTTAATTATAAATTAGTTTTTTATGGTTTTGAAAATATATATCCAAAAAAAGTAAGTGATTTTACCTTACTTAAATCAATAGTAATAAGGTTTTTAAGAAAAAATATAGACGGAGGAGCTTATGCTAATTCAGAGGGGATTGATAGATTAAAAGATTTAGGTTTTAATACAATTAATATAAGAAGAATATTTAGACCTCTTGAGATATGTATTGACGATAATATCAAGAAAGAGCCAAAATTTACTTTATGCTATGTTGGAAGAGTAACAGAAGAAAAAGGTATTTTTGATTTCTTGAAAAATATAAAAAATTTAAATAATAATATAAATATAAAAATTATAGGTAAAGTAGATAATAGTGAGAAAGATATTTTTCAAAGCTTAATTGATGGTAATAATCAAATTGAGTACATAAAAGAGATTGATTATGATATGTTATTCAAAGTTATTTCTACTTTTCACATAATGATAGTTCCTTCAAAAACAACATTCAAATGGAAAGAACAATTTGGTAAAGTTATTGCTGAGGGAATGTGGACTAATAATATTGTTATTGGTTCAAATTCTGGAGCAATACCTGAAGTTATTGGAGATAATGAACTTATATTTAATGAAAATAATTTTCCAGAATTAATTGATATTATAAATAAACTTTACTTGGATAAAGAATATTTTAATAATAAACTAAAATTCATAAAAAACAGAAGATTAGAATATTCATATACAAATGTTTCAAAAGAGTTTGTTAAACTATACAAAAGTGTCTTATAATAAAAATATGAATGATATTTTACAGAGTTTGTATATTGATTTAGAAAACGATAATATTTTTTATTCTGTTTTAAGGAGCTATGAAATAGGAGATGGTGACATTGATGTTATGTTTTTAAGAAAAGATGAGAAAAAAATTAGTGAATTAATTGAGAGAAATTTCCAGGGAGTAAAAATTAAATCATCATTGTTTTATCCTCATATTCAGTATTATATCCCATATATGGATGGAAATAAGATAAGCTATTTTATAATAGACAGTGTTTTCGAATTTTTACTTGGAAAGAATAATAAAACAATAAATTTGTCTTTAAACAAAAATGATTTTATTTCTACTATTTGTAAAAATAGTAAGGGTTATTTTATGCCATCATATGAGTATTTAACTATATTTTTAGCCATTCACATTTTTATTGAAAATAACTCATCTAAAAATCATAAAAGGTTCGATGAATTGTCAAATTATTATTCTAAATCTGATAAAAATAAATTAAAAAAAATCACTAAAGCTATTCTTGTAAATAATAAAGTCTTGAAAAATTTTGACTTACAAAATATTGAATTTATTTTCAAAAAATTATCAATCGTAAATTTACCAACTGAGTTGTTGTTTAAAATTAAGAAGTTAAACAGCTTCTTGAAAAGAAAATTTTTACATAGAGAAGGTTTGACTATTGCCCTTATTGGTGTAGATGGCTCTGGTAAAAGCACAATAAGTAATTCTGTTACTGAAACTTTATCTATTAATTACTCAAAAATTTCAAAATCTATTTATTTAGGTGATGTTAAAAATAATAACAAAATTGAAAATTTAAAAACATCATTTAGACAAAAGATAAACAAAGAGGGGTGGTTGTTTAACCTATATAAAACATTAAATATTCTTTTCTATATAATTAAAAGAATCTTTCTTTCTTATGAAATATATTGTCAGTCTAGGAAAATATTTATTATTAGTGATCGATTTATTTTGGATAGATTAATGCCATCCCCCAGAACTAAAAGGTTAAATGCAAAACATGTTTTTTTGTTACGAATAGCAAAAAAAATATTAAAGATCCCAGATGTTATTTTTCTTCTAGATGGTGATGCAAAAATAATAGCAGAAAGAAAAGATGAATATTCTTATTCAGAAACATTAATAGGAATGAATCTTCAAAAAGAGATTTTACTAAAAGCAGGTATTAACTATATTAAAATTAATACTACAGAATTATCCTTAGATGTTGCCGTTAATAATATTTTAATAAAGGTGTTTAATAAAATTAATAAAAAGAAATTAGAAGCATAATTTTCTACTTTAATATATTTATATGAAAATACTTTTCACACATGGAGGCTTTGTAGTTTTTTCTAAAAAATGGGTTTACAAGTTTTCTTTTGGAAGCAGAGTCAGGCAATTATATAATCAACAAAATAGATTTTACATTGAATCTAACAAAGAATATTTACTGCATTTTCAATTAATTTTTCTATCCAATTTTATTTTAATTTACAAAGAGCATGTTTTTTGTTTTCAAGATGAGATTCTTATAAGTCAAAAATCAATCTTTTCAAGTTATTCTAAATTGGTAAATGAAAATATAAGAATGATTAATAAATTAAATTCTGGAACATTTTTACAAAATAATTTCTATAAACTTAGAAATAAAAAATACAAATTAAAAATTTGTGATATAATTAATGAGATAAATACGAAAACAAATAATTTAAATATAGGTCTTATTCATGGAGATTTTTGGAGAGAAAATATTTTAACAGACAAAAAACACATCTATTTCATTGACTATGATAGATCAAGAGATTACAGCTTTATAGAATTTGATTTAATTAATTTTTTCATATTTAATATTGTTTATAAAGAAAAACCACACTGGAATAATTTCATAAGTATAACTCAAAGCATCTTGATTAAAGAGTCAGTTTATTATGAGTTGATAGATTTTATAAATGAATATTATCCTTCAAAGAATAAAAATGATTTAATAATTGATGATTTAATTAAGTTATACATTTTAAAGTTGTTGTATGATAACAATAGCTTTTTAAATACTTTTCAATATTTAAAATGGTACAAGTATAGATTAAAAGTTGAAAAATTATTATGGGATTAAAAATACTTTATGGATTTTATATATTGTTTTTTCTAAAAACTGTTATAAGTTCGATTAAAAAATCTAATAATCAATTCATTAATGCATACAGTTTTTTTTCTCTAGAAATTTCTGTCAAAATAATATTATCTTCCCTCATAATTTTTGTTATTAAGGGTGATACCTATGATTATAATAATAGTTTTAAAGTTTTAGCTATTTCAACTGTTTTTCTTTTTTCTATTTGGCTTGGATATATCAATAAATCAATTCCTGTTTTTTTTTTAAAAAACAGCAAAATTTTTTTTAGACAAACGGACAAAATTAAAAGGTTCAAGGGTGCTTTAGGTTTTTACGCTTTTGTTTTTTTTGGACTTGGTTTAATATGTTTTTTGATGTTAATGATCAAAGGTGGCGGTGGTAGTTTGTGGATAACAGATTCAAGAACTGCCTATCAGTTTTTTAGGAAAGGAGCCGGGGGTTATTATGTTTTTTCCCAAATCTTCATGTATTTGTCATTTGTGTCTTTTTTATTCAAGCTAAAAAAACTTAAATTTAAAAACATCATTAGTCTTTTAACCTTTTTTGTCTTTATTTTTTTATTTTATGGAAGCAAAAGAAGTTTAGTCACTTTGATATTAATTGTTATTGTTTTTTATTCTTATTATGTTAATAACATAAAAAAATCTTATTTATTCCTCTTCTTTTTCTTTATTGCAGCGTTGTTTCTTTTAACCCAGTTTTTATTCAGTAATTTAAGTGTTATTGAATCAATAAATTACTTTACCTATTTTGATAATATGGTCCTTTTTTTACAAAAAAACCCAGACTTTACATTCATGAATGGTAAAAGTACTTTTAGCAATTCTTGGTCTTTAGTACCTAGATCTATTTACCCTGATAAACCTTTTGTATACGGGTCAGCATATATTTCTGAATTAGTTTACCCAGGGTCTGCAGCTTCTACTCACACTATTGGCGTATTACCGTGGGCTATGTATTATTTAGATTTTGGTTACATAGGTGTTTTTGTTGGAGGTTTAATTACTGGTATATCGTTAAAATACATTCAGTTATTATTTATGGTAAAAAAAGATTTTTTCATTTTTTTATTATTTATTAATTATGGAATTTCAAATATTTTAAAACACGTTCCATTTTTTGTATTTATCCTATTAATTGTTTTATCAATTAATTATCTAAGAATTAAAATTATATATAAAGAATGAAGTATTTTTGTTTATTTCAATCATACGGTGATAATCTAATTTCTCTTTGTTTATTAAATCAGATTAAAAACGAAAAGATAAATATTTTAGGGACTAAGTTGACATTAGATGTTGCCAAACTTATGGGCTTTGAAAATAGATTTAATATTATTGTAATCTATGACAAGATTCCATCTTTTTATAACCTTAGGAAAGATGGTGTAATTAGAGCTACAAAAGATTTTTTTAATTTAATTAAATTTTTATTATCAAATAATATCGAAATGCTTTTTTTAGATAAAAAAGATTTTCGATCATTTATGATCTCCTTATTTGTTAAAATTAAGGTTCCCATAATACATAATGAAAATACATATTTTAATCGTTCTTATTTCTTTGAGAGTATTTTTAATAAAAAAATTGTTTTAAAATCCTCTTTAAATTTTAATGGGAATAAAAAAATTCTGATATCTGGTTTGACTAGTAGAACTAGTAATAATATTAGAATTGATGATTTTGCCTATATTATTGAAATTTTAAAATCTAACAAATATATTTCAATAACTTTAATTGATTTAGATAAAAGTTACTCATCTTTCAGTAATCTAGTTGATTGTTATCATACTAACACTTCTCTAGATGATGTTAAATCATTGATTTTAGAGCATGATTTTTATATTGGTCCAGATTCTTTTTTAATTCATTTAGCTTATTTTTTGGAAACTCCTTTTTGTTTAGTATTAAATCATTTAAAGTTTAGTTTTTTACCACCGTCTACTGAGTCAAATCAAAATTATATTTTTTTATCGAATAATTCTGATAATAATAATAATATAAAAAATAAATTATCAAGTCTAAATGTAATAACATGAAAATTTCATTAATAACAGTTTGTTTTAATAGTGATATAACAATAAGAGAAACTTTTGAGTCAGTTAAAAATCAGTCATACAAGGATATCGAATATATTGTAATTGATGGGGGATCAACTGATAATACCTTAAAAATAGCAAATGATTACAGTGACATTATTACCAAATTAATCTCTGAACCTGATAAAGGTCTTTATGATGCAATGAACAAGGGGGTTGTCAACTCCACCGGTGAAATAGTTGGCTTGATTAATTCAGATGATATATTTTGTGATAATAATGCAATACTCAATGTTATGAGTTTATTTAAACGTAATCTAAACTTAGATTCTGTTTATGCAGATCTATTTTATGTTTCTCAATTTAATACTAATAAAATAGTGAGAAAATGGATTACAGGAATTAAAAAATCCTTTAGCTCTGGATGGCATCCTGCTCACCCGACCTTTTATGTAAAAAAACATATTTATGACAGTTATGGGGTATATGATTTAGATTATACTTTAGCAGCTGATTTTGAATTAATGCTTAGGTTTATTGAAAAGTTTAATATATCTGTAAAATATTTAGAAAAGCCTATTATAAAAATGAGACTTGGAGGAGAATCGAATAAAAGTTTAAAAAATATTTGTATTCAAAACTTTGAATGTTTGAGAGCTTTTAAAAAAAATAAAGTAAAAAATAATATATTTTTATATCCATTTAAAAGGATTATTCCTAAGATATTTCAATTCAAAAATTAAAATTATTCTTATAGCTTTTAAAATACATTAAAATAAATGAAAACAATAAATAAAAAATATTTTAAAAAAATCTCATTTGATAAAGACCTTTCTATAAATAACAGTTTTTTATCTAGTCATATCTTATCTAAAAATATTTTAGTTATTGGTGGTGCAGGAACAATAGGTTCTAATTATATCAAACAGATTTTAAAGTATAAACCTTCAAAAATAACAGTTGTAGATATTAATGAAAATGGTTTGACTGAATTAACTAGAGACTTAAGAAGTTCTAATTTATTAGATTATAACCCAGAATACATTACCTATCCTGTTAATTTATTAAGCGATACCTTCGATAAAATTTTTAACTCTGAACCATGGCAAGTAGTTTCTAATTTTTCAGCTCATAAACATGTTCGATCTGAAAAAGATAAAATTTCTGTTGAGGCTTTAATTAAGAATAACGTATATGGTGCCATCAAGCTCTTAAATCTTTGCGAGTTAAACCCACCAAAATATTTTTTTAGTGTTTCTACCGATAAAGCTGCTAATCCAGTAAATATCATGGGGGCTTCAAAGAGCTTAATGGAAAAACTGATATTATCAAAAAAGAATGAATTTAGAGTTTCAACAGCTCGATTTGCTAATGTCGCTTTTTCTAATGGAAGTTTGCTAGATGGCTTTATATATAGATTGAATAAAAAACAACCACTTTCTTGTCCAGAAGATATTAAAAGGTTTTTTGTTACACCTGAGCAATCAGGTCAAATTTGTTTGTTGGCAACTTTCTTGGGTGAAACAGGAAATATTTTCTTCCCAAAGTTAGACTTTGATAAAGATCAGATATATTTTAAAGAGATAGCTTTAGATTTTCTAAG
>Ga0307488_10003324_pt1 | contig 13475 bp, 14 predicted proteins | sample SB02metaG_FD_202248 | JGI IMG/M metagenome (GOLD analysis project Ga0307488, IMG submission 202248) | Sea-ice brine microbial communities from Beaufort Sea near Barrow, Alaska, United States - SB 0.2 | ecosystem: Environmental > Aquatic > Marine > Coastal | place: USA: Alaska | collected...
TGCGAAAGCGCATCTTGGACGCGAATTGCCCGCGCCGTCGCGCGCGTACACGACGTGGCAAGCGCGCGGGGGGGGCTTTTGAAGGTCGTACCTCACGGTGAACGGCCGTCAGTCGCGTGTTTTGGCAATCTTGAGGATGTCCGGTGAATTTGCCGCGAGATCTGGCCGACGCGCGGAACGGACGGGCGCGTATAGTGACCGCGCGGACCGCCTGAATCCGAATATCGTAATTTCAAATTGATACTCCTATCAACGGCGCGGGCATTTGACCGTAAGTGAGGTTGAATCCCATAGGCTGACCCTGCCTCGTAACTATACGCCCATCATCTTCTGCGCGCGCAGATCAACGACAGCAGGGAACAAATACGCTGTCTTTTCGTTACAAAAACGTATCGTTTCGAAGCTCGAGATTCAAGTGGCGCGCTAACGCAACACAGGTACGCCAAAGACCAAACCGCTGCTCACGTTCCCCAAACATACAGCGAGAGTACATCATCCGAGAAACGCGGATGAGTACGCTCAAGAAACAAGACGCAAAACCAAGACGACAGTCGCAGGAGGAATATTCTCTCCAGCAGTGTTGTCAAACGTCTTGTCAAAAATGGCTTCTTCGGCTGGCAGAGCAAGCCTGGCTATGAATAAGACTCTCATCGCTACTCAGAACAGCCTCGATGAAGATGATCCGCAAAATGTACACACCGCGCAAAATGCTCACGCCTGACACAGGCACTGTCGAATACAAAACCTGTGGACTTGAAGGGCTCGTTCCAACAGCAACTCAAATTGCAAGCGGACTCTGTGAGATTGGTGCATACGTCAACAAACTGACGGGCTCATGCTCTTCCATCATGGACTACCTTGTGAAATACAATGTCGATGGACATCCTGTCGCCACAACGGCGACGGACGCATTCGCACAGGCTGGTATCGTGATTAAAGCCATGAAGGATACCACTTTCTCAGGCAGTGACGAAAACAACGCAAGGAACTTTGAGATTTGGTTCGCGCCGTTATTGTCGGCCGCGAATAGCTTTCCCTTCCTCCTCGAGCTCATCGTAAACTGCAGAGGACACCCGTGTACCGACAAAGACGGTCAAACGGTTTACCCTCTATGGCCAGATCAGTACGTGCTCGAAATGTACTCAGAGGCTCGAACAGTTCCACTACAGCAGCCTCACTACCCTTACCCTGTATGGATGAAACACAAGCTCCATATTGCAGATGGCAGTCCTTTCAACCGCTTCACAGATCAGAAGAAGGCGATTGCTGCATCCGCCACAAATATGGCAAAATCAGCTGCAAGAGCAGCGTCAGTTAATGTTGGTGAAACTACAGCACAGCAGAATGCTGCAGTGGCAGCTGTACCTGCAACAACTCCAGTGAGTACTGCAGTGGCAACAGCTATGCTCAAATCTTACCAATGTTTCGAGTACAGCCTGGTGCAACGCAGTGCATCGCAAACGCTGTATCTCTCAACCAACAACGCCTTCTACAACATATTGGGGAACGCCACCAAAGAACATGCTCTTGCATACGTCCTGACATGCAAATGGAACGGATTCAGGGCGTTCCAAGGCCTACTCAAACAAACCGTTGAAGTGTCTGTTACATTTTATATGGACAGGTTGGGTAAAATGCAAACGTTTCGTTTCCACCCAAACTTCATCCTAGGGCTGATGCAGCGGCGTTCGTCGAGATTTGTGAATCTCTAAGGGAATCCAAGAAAATTGTCTTTGATGATTCGATGTTCGTGATCTACTTCATCGCGGCTCTCCGGAGAGATGCTTATGAGCTGCTATTGAAAGATTTCTCAGACAAACTTGACGACAAGGGCGCAGACTCAATGAGCACTGCACACATGGTGTCCAAAACCATATTCTTCCACGAGACGGACGTCATCAAGGACAACAATGTCAAGGAGGCACATATTTTCATCAACACCAAAGAAATACAGAAATTGAAAACCCTGAATGCAGCCCAGCAACAATGGCCCGGCGCAAAGGAAGGAAAAATATCAGTAAGGGGCAGGACTGCACTTTCTGTGTAAAATAGGGCATACGTAGGTAATATGCTTTGCTAACCCTGTGCCCGGTTCCTACAGACCCAGGGGTGCTTCCAAACAGCGCTCTGTCAACAAGATCCGACGGTCCGCTGCAAATGTTGCCAAAGGAGACTGCACATTCTGCGGAAAAAATGGCCACACCGCTGACACATACAGACAGAAACTTCATTGCAATGAATGCGGTAAGAAGGGTTATCTTGAAGCTACCAGCACGGCAAACCCGTGTAGTACATGCAACAAATACTACTACAATCTGCAAACCATAAGTATCACAACTGCGATGGTTCAGCGGCGCAAACCAAAGGCGCGCTGAACAACATCTGCCAACAGATCGAACATGGTGACACAGAGATGCATACAGAGCACGACACAAAACTCGTCGGCTGTAACCAGACGCGTGACCCCAGCGATGACCGTGAGAGAAACAACCATTTATTTCACCGCAACGGGCTTCACATCGACATGTCAGATGACCAGTACATTCCTCAAACGAACACAGACGAGGGAGAGGACAAAGATTACCACTATGGCGGTGACAGCATATTTCTGGGGTCATCACTCAACCAACTGAGACGCTACGTTTAAACAAGCAACGACGAAACCTCGTCCGATGCATTATATGCTCGTTCCAAACAGATCGAGCTAAACACACTCTCTATCACCACTGCGCAGGTACAGATCGAAGAGATGATTGATATGGATCGTGCACAAGATAAAAGAAGCGATCGAAAACAACGGTCGTACTGGCCTAAACAAAGTCCAACGCATGGCAAGGGACAACGCTGACTCTGAAGACGAGTATGATGAAGATACTGCGAACAACTTGGAGAAAGCAACTCTCACAGAGGATTGCCAAGAGCGTGTCGCAGCAGTGCCTGCAGAAGTGCCTGCAACCGTGCCTTGGCACAATATGTGAGTTGAACCTCTTGGGCCTGATCACTGGAAAGTGATCGGATACCGATTAGAAAGGAAATGTATCGAAATGTACTCAGAGAGGGCTGGTATCGACCTACGCTGATTTGGCCTCTGTGTCAAGTGCTTTTAGGGGGGAAATTATTCAGAGGGGAAAGTCCGGTCTGTCAGACCATGATTGAGGGTTTGGAGACAGGCGAACAGTCACCGAATGCTCACACTGAAAAAAGAGTAAGTGTGGGAATATCCCACACGAATTGTGTTCGTAGCACGTGCTTCGTCCCGCAAACCGCGGTCCTCGTGCGCCACGGACGACGAGCGCACCTCCGCTTGGGAAGGACGCAGTGTTCACCATGGGCTCTCCGTGCTTGGTTGACCCGAGGGGAAGCGAAGCGGGCCCGAGAGAAGCACAGCGCGGCGGCGCCGAGCCTCGCGCTGGGCCTCGCGATGCCGAAGGCATTTGGGACGAAGATCTCTTGGCCCATTCACCCGGCCAAAGCGTGGTGAGAGTCTGCGAGTACGCCAGCTGGTGGCTCGAAGTTTACGCTCGCGGTGTGCGCGCGTTAACGGAGGGGGCGGCGGGAGGGAGGGGGAGGGGGCGCGGACGCATTCGCCGCTGGAAGCGCCGTCCAACGCCATCTCGGCGCGATGGATTGCTCAGTGACGAGCTTATCACGTCCGCGTGACACGAGTTAAGCTCACCTACAAACCCTAAACGCACTTGATGCAGAGGCCGAATCTGCGTAGACACCTCATCCAAAAAAGCAAAACACTCAGCGCTAGAAATCTACCAGGACCTGGACTTATATCCTGCCAGCTATATGTCTTCCCGTGCCAAGTACATCGTTGACGAGTTTGGCATCTCTGCATCCCTTAAACAATACGTTGAGGGTGCAGAAAGCAGAACTTCCTCCAAGAAGGGAGAAAGTGAGAAATTTCGAACCAAATACGGAATTGGTCCCATATCGAATTTGAGCCCAGGGACATTTATTACTGGGACACAACATCCTTTCTTGGCACGTGTATTTTTAACAAACTGCATACAAATGCAAATGAGAAGTCTGTAACACAGCTACTAGCACTATACAAAGTGTAAATAGCGTACTGTTTTACTTAGACACTGGTGCAACATACCACATATGTGACACCAAAGAGTTATACAGTACATTCGAAGCTCAACAACAAACGTGTGCTGCCCCTGGTGAAAAGACAACCACAGAGGGTAGTGGTACGATAATCTCACATCTACAAAACTTTCACACAGGAAACGTAGACCAACTAGTACTCAATCAGGTGGCATACATGCCATCGATTAGAAACTTAATCTCCACTGGATAATTAAACAAAATGAATCCTCACATAAACACATTCTACTCCACGTGCCAACAAAAAGGGTATGTGATCGAACCAACATACAAGCTGCTCACATTGCCTTGCACAAAGGAAAATGCAATGGTACACATAAATATCAACTATGCAAGCAGCAAAAAACAAGCCTCTGACTCTGCTCTGCTGAGTGCACAAATGCTCACAAGGCAAAACGCATTCCTGCAGGAACCAGGATATCAGGAGGACATCAAATTGGATACCGAAAGGTTCAAAGATCTAAACAGCAAATTGGTACTTTCGAGGTTGAACAAAGACGAATGGTCTACTTCCTTCGCATTACACGAAATAAGACGATTGCTATTCCACAGAATGAATGCGCATGTCCTTATACGGTAATCCATAGTATGCAAATGATTATGTGCACAGAGCACTGGACAAGGCTGTCTCATAGTTCCAAAAAGCACCTGAAACATGCTCGTTATTTCAAAATGGGAAACAACAATCTGGTACAAAGGTTTCATTCACTACCTCGAAATTTTGGAAGAATTTCCCAAAGGAACACCACGTGTGTTTATGATACCACGCAGAACTTATTTTGTCAAAGGACAAACAGATCTTTCACCTGACCAGAGGGTGAATCTGGGTCCACTAAAATGGCCAGTGATTGCTATATTCAAAAATATACACACATCCACTGGTGGGAGCAATGTCATGCGATGTCACATGAGACTCGGGCACTTTAACGTTCAAAAGCTCGAACTAGCTTGCGAACTGTACACAATCGGCTACAAAGACCAAATTACGTCGACAGACAGGCTGCACTGCTGCCCATGCAGCATAACAAAAAGGCTAAGAGGAATGCCCTCATTAGAAATGCACATCGTGTTATAACAAGTACTGCTGACTCGAAGCAAGGGGGTGATACATCAGTCACAACGAGCAAAAACTCACCTACTGAAGGATAACTCGCATATACAATAACCACATTCGGTTACTTGGTCTTCACGGATGCTTTATATCTAAATGAAAATTCGTTCAAGGATGACTACAAATATGTGCTGAGTTTCATCGACTGTGCTTCAAGGCATTGTACTCTCTACTATCTCAATATAGGTAGTGATGTCTGCAACAAGCTCAGACAATATATTGTTTGGGTAAAAACCCTGAGCAATGTATCGGATGTCACAATTGCTTACAGTGTTAAGATAATACAGGCTGACAAAGCTGCTGAATATGAAAGCAAAGAATGGCACTCAATCTGCGCTGAGAATGGCATACAAACCAAGTACACCAGTCCAACTCTGCACGAGGATGCAGCAGTAGCAGAGAGAGTCTGGGATACAATCCCAGACGCAGGACGAGTGTTAGTGTACACCGCAAAATTCATGAACAACGAATGGCCTCTGGCGTTCAGTCATGCGAACTACATCTACAATCGGATGCCACATCTGAACAACACAATGTGTCAGTTCGAGTTTGCAACAGGGATCAAACCAGATATGAGCAAGCTGGGGATTTTTGGATGTATGGTCTATGCATTCATCGATCCGTCAAGAAGGGCTGGCATGTTCGCAGACAGAGCCAAACCTTACATTCATGCTGGGAATGAAGACGAGTGAAACGGCTATCTGCTCTACAACATAACAAACTGTGAGACAACCACTCAAGACATCGTACAATTTGTGCAAAATGTGGACGTATATGGCAACGTGCTCAGCACTTATGACCAAACATTCGTCTACAACTATGTGTACAAAACACACGTTCCTGCAAACCACATAGACGTGGTAGACTACAATGATAAATGTGGCACGATCCACGATATCGACGTCTACTATGACAATACAGACCAGTACACATGTGGCCTCGTACAGTTCAAAAAGGACACAAAACTGGTTTGGGTTCAAGCTGAAACATTATTTCAAAGCAAATTCCACAGAAGCGACAACATGAGACAACTCCTTCGTCACTTGAAAAAACAAGCAAACAAAGAAAACAGAGTTAGTTTCGAACCCATATACAAAACCGTTACATACGAGTACACATACAAAAACAACCCGAGTGAGTATCACGAAGTGGTCAATTTATCAGGTGACAGAAGAAACAACAGAGCTTGGGGTTTAGCTCACACAACTGACGGTTTCTTCGAGGATGCAACACATGACAATATGAAATGGCAACAAACAGTAAACCATCTAAGTGAAAAACTACTGAGGGACGCTTCAGAATTTGTCGAACACTACGCAACAACAGTTTACACAGATATGATATTTGATTGTGATGATTACAGAGGCTTGGTACAATCCACAGGATTTACTAGCACACCAAACTATGTGGCGCCCCAAAGGATGTCAATACCATCACTACGAGGTCTGCAGACAGACACGACGAATTCAGTTCAAATAATCAAAGGCAACAAACCAAACAACGTAAGACAATGTTGACCAAATCCATGAGCCTACATACACCACTCGACCAATTACAAAACAAACTACAACAGCGCAAACGCACGTTGACAACAAACGTATCCAATACGGAGAACCTCTAACATACAAACAATCCCAAACCTATTCCGATAGGAATGAATGGGAAGAGGACACACAGAGAGAAATCCAACAATTCGCTGATTTAGAAGCAATGTTACCCATCAAACTCGAAGTAGGCCCTGAGAATTCAAACATAACAAAATCAAAAATAGTCTACAAACTAAAGTTGCTTCCAAACGGAGAATTCGAAAAATATAGTCGCCAAAGGCTACACGCAAGAGTACGGAGTCGATGACACCGAAAACTTCTCTCCAACACCACAAATCTCTGGAATACGTTTTGTGCTAATATTCATCTTACACCATCATCTGAAAATAATCAGTGGCGATGTGAGTGGAGCATTCCTAAACGCGAAACTGAAAGACGAGGTGTATCTGGCACTACCAGAAGGAATTTTGTTTCAAGGATCAAGCACAGTACAATCGCTAAAAAGGCTTTACGGACTCAAACAAGCTGGGCGTGATTGGAACGACCTTCAGGACAAAACAATCAGGAGTTCTGACCCCGAACTAAAAAGGAGTCAAACGGAACCTTGCATCTACTTCAAAATAACAAAAGAATGCATATTCATCATGTCGGGTCATGTTGACGACTACATCGTTGGTCACAACAATGACAGTTATATGAAAGGGTTCTTTGAACACTACAGAAAGCATGTCAAGATCACAATATCAAACAAATGTGATTTCATACTCCAAGTGTCACTCGCATGGGACGACGATAAATTGTACCTGTCTCAAAAACAGGCAAATCGAATGGCTAATCGAGAAACACAATCTAAAGGACTCAAAACAGACTTTCGAAACACCACTTGCAGCTAAGTTGAATATAATGGCTGGTCCTAAAGACGATTTACCTAACGTACCATACGCTCAATTGGTATGTGCTCTTCTATTCATAGCAAGATGCACAATACCGCATATTCTATTCTCAGTCACACTACTGTGCCGATATCTCACGGACTACACAGCACCACACTTCAAGGCTGCTATAAGAGTATTGACATATCTAAAATGCACAATGAATTTCAAGGTGGTATACAAGATATAACCTGATGTACAGCCTCTGGGAATGTTCATTCCGGGGAGGAGACAAAGAAACTGGTCGATCAACAGCAGGGGGCATCATATTCCTATATAGTAATCCTGTAACATGATTCTGTCAAAAACAAGGTGACGTTTCACTCTCTACAAGCGAAGCTTTTAAAGAAGGAATGTATTTCATAAATCTCATACAAAGTGAGTTGAAGATTCCAATAACTCCAGTGCAAACACACATTGACAACGTAGGCGCTGCCTATATGGCAGATCAAGTTATGAGAGAACAAAACACATCTCACTGTCTGACCATTATGCACGAGAACAGGTTCAAATCTTCAAAACTGTTCTCTAAAGTATGTCAACACTCTACTCAACTGTAGTGACATCTTGACAGAACCACTCCACAGGGGACTGTTCGTACGACGGGGGACTGTTCGTTTTCTCCTGCGTTTCGAAAACAAGTCGGTAATCGGCCACATGCCCGAACGCAGTGCCTGGAGTTGGTCGATTGACCAAACTGGCGTCGGTGTTTTTCGGCGAAACACGCTCTGACGCGCGCCTTGAGCCGGCGTTTCCTGCCCTTTCCATCCACGCGGCGCCGCGGACCAGCACGCGCGCTGATGCCTGCGAGCACGGCGCCGTTTCAGATGAAACGAATATCAAGTGTATCCGCGACATCCTACCTTGCCGGTTGACTATTTACCTCGCCGTCATCGCGGCCTACCAAGCGCGTGGGCATTTACACGTCGCACTTGCGTATGGTGCCCAGTCAGGCAGGACGAAGAAACGCGAAGCATTCACTGGCGCACCCCTGCAAATGCCCTAAATGCGCGAACCGCGTGCATGCTTTCCGAAACACCGGAAATTCGGGAGTTTACCCGGCGTCTCACCAAGCCACATGTTTGTGTACCTCCCGGCGACGCCGCCATCGCGGCCTGCCAAGCGCGCGTGCGTGACGCCCTCGTTTTCACGCAAGTGCGGGACAACTCCTTCTACTAATTCTTCGATCTTGATGTGAATCAGTAGAGACCCATAACCTGTTAAGTCAATCAAACAACCAAAAAACGACGCATGAAACACCAAAAGTTGACAGAAATCGAGCTTGTAGAGACCACTCGAAGCCTGAATGAAGTTCACGGCCGTCCATTTTCCCGTCCCTTGATTGGCAGAAATTATTTGCTTCGGGGACACGTGTCCGAAATCATTTGCTTCGGGGGACACGTGTCACGTGAAGCGCGTGGCGCGCCTGGCATATGGCCAATCGACGTTCTATTAACTCCCCGATCGAGAGATCTGCTTCGTGTTACACGTGTCACGCGAAGCGCGCGGCGCGGGGCGGTTCGCCCCCGGAAGCAGGAAGCCAGAACGCGCGAATATGCCCCCTCATTGGTGAAACGTGCCGCAGAAACCGTCAGTAGGATGGGGGAATGGCGACAGGAACGATGAAGCGCGCGAGTGACGGCGAGAGACATATGCCAGCGCGCGCGCTGGGTCCCCTTCCGTACCGCCATATACGACTACTGTCTCTCTACGAAGCATGAGCGCGCGCGCGACCCGCGCTGCGAGGCTGCAACGCTCCATTAGAACGATGAGGCGGACGCCGCCAAAGCTGCCGATGCCGCGGCGCCTGACGTGGCGGCCGCGGAGACCGCGGAGACCGCGTCCGCGGCCACCGCGTCAGCAGTGACGGCATGGAGCGTCAGCAGTCGCGCGCGTGCAGCTGCGTTGGCGTTTGGCGTTGGCGTTCGATCTTGGGCCGGGCATCTGAGTGCATCTCCCGTCTATCCGTCGGGTCGCGCGTGCGCTGGGGCCTTTGTCAGCCGTAGTCTAGAGATGGTGTTGGCACAAGCGATCTTTGTCGATTTGTGGCAAAGTTTCAATCGATTCTTGTGAACACCCCTCTCAAGTGAACTCCACTGAACCGGCCTGATGTGGTAGTAGAGACCACTCGAAGCCTGAACCGGCCCTGGGGTGTGTGGGGTAAAAGCTGCGTACCACGGTACTTGTACTGGCTACTCGTGATCAGCCCCGCAAACCTTAGGGAGGAGAAGGTAACGAACTTCCTCCTACCTGTAGCGCGAAGCGGGCATCAGGGAAGCGAGACGATTTCGTGTACCGGTACACGCTTATGGCAGTCATACCAGACGGGCGCGGGAATGCCCAAATACGACACACAGGCCGACCACCCTTCGCGCGTGACTCACGGGCTCAGCGGGCCGTCGCGAACGCTTCCTCCCATCTCGTTCGCCGCACGCTGCGAGCGTCCCCAGCGCGCGCGAAATACCCCCGTAGCCATCGCTGACACTTACAAGCAAACAGTCTAGCTAGGGCACCGCTTTCCCGCCCATCTCTTCCCCGTGCCAAGGATTGATGCCGACCCGTGTATGCTCAGTCCCAGCGCCGGGCTCTGGTGTGCGCATTCATCACGGCGGCCCGCAGGGCTGTGCGAGACGGTTTGCAGCTCTTCGTCGGGCAGATGCGGCGGCGGCACGTGGTGCCCGTGCATCTTGCCCTGACCGCTCTTTTTGAAGCACTGCCCCGTGCAATTGCACGGCCAACGCGTGCCCCCGACGCGCCCACACGCCACAGGCTGAAACGCAACAAACCCTCTCGCACGACCCAAGACATGATGCACAGCACCCCCCCACGGGTCTCGAGTCCCTAATTTTCGTCGCAAGTAAATCTACTCCGTATAATTCAGACTGTGGATTGACGATTTCATCACTGGTTCGCGGACGGACGCTTTGGTCTTGTTCTTCTCGAGAACTGACGCCAGAGTGTTTGCCTGTGCTTCCCGGGCTGGGGACGCTCCGCAGCGGGCCTTGGAAGCGCCGATGGTGCGCTCAAACGTGTGCGAGGCGGCGCACGCGCTTCCGGGAACACCTCGTTCACGTCGTCACGAGTGGGCTCCTATAACCACCTTACATGTGTCGTCAAGCACAGATTTGTCCTAGCATCACGGCGTCGGACCCGTAAAGCGGGGAGCGGCCTGACTGTTCGCCCACTCGCGATCTTGAATTGTGCACAGGGGAAATGGGCGTAGAAGCCGAAAACGGGCAGCGAATCCCTTCCGCGCGGCGTACACGCGGCGCTTGGTACCTAAAGTGGCGCGTGCCGGCGGCTGCCGCCGTCCACTCGCTACCTCCGCGCGGCGATACGGCATCTGGAACCCCGTGGGCTGCCTCGCTCATGGCTTGGAGGAGGGCTGGACGAATGACGGGGTCACGGGCAATTCGGCGCAGAGTGGCCGTTACAGCTGGCCGCTGCGCGCTGGAGAAGGCTGGAACTCCTGACCCCTCCTCTGTTCCAGCGAGCCGGCCGGCCACCCGCACGTAACTCATCGTGCCGAACGCCGCAAGTTGCGCGCAGCGCGGCAGCTGCGAGCTCGTTTCGGTAGCACTTTCTCGGGATAGAAATGTATTGGGCTGTGGTGTGAATAAGATGTACCGGTACACAATTGAGGCCTGAATGCCGGTCGGTCGCAACGACCATCCCGCGACGGTTTTGGGTCGACGGGCAGTTGCTGTGTGACCCTCGACAAGTGAAGCCACCCGCAATATACCCCAAACGCGTACGCCGTTTGGGCGTTTCTTTACATTTAGCGCCGCCGCTGCCTTGTTTTGCTCGTCTCCCATTGGTGCAGAGGAAAATGCACTCTACTCATTATACCTGTCGCCGTTAAATTAACCACTAACCCACTAACCTTAAATTACCCTTTCTTTTGGGTATGCTGACCCCCCTTCTGTTATACCCCGAAAGGTTTCCTAAAAATCCTAACCCCTAAACCCTAATAATCATACAGAGAAACCCTAAACACCGAAAAGCAACAACAAAAAGACACCTGCACGCTGCACCTGACACGTGAACGTTTGGACGACGCACACGTTTTCCGGCGCCGCCGCCGCAGTTATTCCTTATTTTTCAGACGACATGCCTACGAAAAGGATAGTGTTATCAGGGGCGGCGGCGTGTTGCCTGCGTCAAACTACTTCTAGCAACCATAAACGTCGTGTTCCTTCACTCATCCGCACACAATCTTCAACCTCCAATTGCTCTATCATCGGTACTGCCTCCGCGCCGCGTTCGTGCTCTGTAGGCGCTTCCGAAGTCGCGCGCAACGCTCGCGCCCGCTCACTTACTGACCCGTACAGCGTGCCGACTGCGCAGCCAGTTGCCAGCATACCAGAAGCTGATTCACCCCCGGTAAAAATGCTCGATTTTGATAGGCCCAGAGGCCTTCAAGCCAGAGGCCTTCAAGCACTAGACTCACCTAACTTAACAATTAAGAGCCCATTTTTGAGAGGGAGGAGCATTCAGGAGTAAAATCCGGAAATACCCATACGGCGAAATCGTGTACCTTTGCGCGGCCACAACGCACGCGCACGGCGTCGCAAACGCACGCGCGGGCGCGCACCTCGACAGTCGAGTGAATCTGACATTGATGGCCCGAGCGGCGCGTTCATCCCGAGGCGCGGACGCTCAACAGCGCGCCGTGAAATTGTTGCCCGGCCAGCCCCCTCTTGGCAGCACAGTCAGCACCTCAATGTCCGATGGGAACTTGTCTTGAGGGGCAACGAGGCATGCGTTTCGGGATTTGACTGCGCAGTTTCACTCAGCGCCCTCAATAACGGAGGGGGCCGAGAGCGCGAATCGATCCGTGCTGACCCGACCCGCGCCCGACGTCTACACTGTCAATCAATCTGACCTCCGTGTGAGCATTTGGTCTGAGGCTGGGTGTGGCCTGGCAGTCGGCAATTTGGGGGAAACCTTGCAAGCTTGGAAAGCGGTCGCGGGCTGCCAGCCTCACGGGTGGCAGCACCGCGCGCGGGTGTCGCCGTGGACGGGGCCGACGACGCGGACATAGCGGCGTATGATATGGTTGTTTTAGGGGTCCGGCGGCGTAGCGGCGGTGGCATCTAGGCCTGCGTGTAAAACAGGTTTCTGGAGGGGCGTGTAAAAAAATCGGCGCTGCGCGGCCCAGAATCTTTTTCGCGCTGCGCGCGACAATTTCCGTTTCCGCTAAGTGCTATCCCCTCTCAAAGATAGACTCTTAATCTTAAATTGGCCTTTCTTTTGGTTATGCTAACCACCCCCCCTCGCCAGCACTAGGGATAGCCTAGTGCGACAGGTATTACTTCTCGTTGGTCAGAATTATGACAGTTGGGGAAAACAAGCATTTGAAAACCGAGACTGAGTTAGGACACATCACCTCCAAAGCGTGTTTTCTGGGACATTTATTTCGCGCGCTGATCGCGGCCGCCGCCGCGCGGTCCGATCGCCTCGCACAACAAGAAGCTCTACAGACTCGTATATGCATGTTTGTATGAGCCTCACGGCGCGGTAGCGCATAAAAACATCGTACCGCGTGAGTCGGCGCGCATCTGGCGCGTGATCTCGAGCGGAATTGGATCAGGGGTTTGTGTAGAAACGAGTGGAAAACACTTGCATTGGCGGATCCACGCCGTAGAATCGTCGCAAACGTCTTGACGGCGGCAAAAAAACGCCTGATGTACCCGGCACGTCACGATCGTTGCGCCTGACCCCTCGCCTGCGGGCGCACCACTCTTAAGTACCGCGCACGGCGCC
>Ga0307488_10003325_pt1 | contig 13474 bp, 25 predicted proteins | sample SB02metaG_FD_202248 | JGI IMG/M metagenome (GOLD analysis project Ga0307488, IMG submission 202248) | Sea-ice brine microbial communities from Beaufort Sea near Barrow, Alaska, United States - SB 0.2 | ecosystem: Environmental > Aquatic > Marine > Coastal | place: USA: Alaska | collected...
GCTTGTGCAGGACCTTGGTTATCGTCGCAGCGAGCGCCGAGAACCTCCAGCTTTCGCCTCCTTCGACAACGACACTCCGAAGGATTTCTTTAGTTTACAGAGAGGGCCGGACAGACGTTCAAAGGACGCCGCCGGGCGCGCTGACTTGGATCTTGCTTAGCTCCGTGGTGCGTGCGCCAAACGTGGAGGGCGGGTGGGGAGGGCGCGGCGCAGCGGAGAGTCGCCAGAGCGTCACCAATCTCTCATAAAAAAGCAACAGAAAAAAAACAGAATCGTGATAACGTCATCAGTGCCGACTACGACTGCCGACCGCATTGTCGGCCGGTCGGATGTCCAGTCAGAGCTTTTAGAGGCCCGACTGGGGGCGGGGTCTTGCGCTGTGCACCGGCCGGCGCTCCCGTCCGGCTGGGCCCGTCGTGCGCCGCCGCTAGCTGTGGCGGGTCGCGACCAGCCTCTCCTGCAACCAGTCGTCTGTCCATAACCAATGCGAACCACCCGACTGAGGTTTGTATATCATAATAAAAATAATAGAAATTGCTACTCTAGTTGACCGGCAGAGGCAGCTTATTGACCACCGCGTTCGCCGCGAGGCTCACCACCGCGGCGCCGACCCCGCCGGTTAGGGCCTGGCAGACATCTCCCGCCATGCCATGGACACGCATGTACGACCCTCGTCTCTTGAGTCAATTGTGAACGGCATCCTATGATGCGGTGAAACCAACATCGGACAGCACGTATCTAGCGGGCCCCGGGCCGCCGGGCCGCGGGCCCTGCCGCCGGTGGCCTTAATCTCCTTGTGCACCGTCGGCACGCCGCGCGCCAGCCCTCGCATCAGAACCGTCCCCAGTAGCGGCGCCAGCACCAGACGCCTCAACAGGTCCAGCGCCACGCCGTTGCTCACGTCTTTGCACAGCTCCTGCACCTAGCGCCGGCCGCATATTGCTCGCCACATCATCCAACGCTGTTTCAACCCTCGTCTCTCGAGTCAAACGGCACCATACGACGTGGCGAGCAACACCCGTCAGACCCTACCTGCATCAGTTCGTGGAACTCGGGCGCGCTGAGCTCCCCGCTGCGGTCCTCGCGGCAGGGGCCCAGGGCACATGATACATAGTGTGCCGGCGGTACATAGTCAGGCCCCGTGGTCCGTCGCGCTGACGCGGGAACTGGTGACTGGCGTGAGGCCCTGACTATATATCAGTGCACTGTGTTTTTTGTTTCGTGGGGCGTGAACCGCAACGGGGAGCTCAACGCATCGGAGTTTCGCGAATTGAAGCAGGAGCTTTGTAAGACGTGACATAAAGTGAGCCGTGCGCTGAACGCTGCCATGATGTGGCGCCGGCCGGCCCCGCCGTGTCCATGCGGTAGAAGAGCGCCAACACCTCCGACTTGGCCGGCAACGCCACGTGCTTCCTCGGGAATGGCGCCGCGTTCAGCTTGTCGAAGAAGAGCATCACAGCCGCGCACGAGGATCAACGCGAACAACGACTTAACTGTTAGCTCTGCTCGATGTTGATTGGACGAAAAACCACAACCGGGGTCCCTCCCTACTCGTACCTGACACACTCATACGACAGTCTAGAGCACTAGTACTCCACCACGAGCCGAATCGCGTACGTCGGTATGCGCATGCAACCGAAAGTTAGTCGCGCGGGGTAAGCTCGTTCTGCGTTCGAGTCGTCGTTCTCAATACGTAACTCCTCTTCCAGGTGCACACCACCCTTGAAGGGGGTTGTTTATAAATGGACGAAAAACCACATCCGGACCGAGGTATGGGACACGTGCTCATACCACGGTCTTCGGTCTACCCATCACGAACCGAGTCACGTACGTCTGTACTATCATCTTGAAAGCTCGTTGTGCGGGGACGTCTACTCTGCGTTCGAGTCGTGGTCTTGTAACCCCCTGCCAGGTGCAGCTCGGTGGTGCTGAGGGAGTTGTTCAAGTTATGGTCCACGTCCGAGAAAGCATCTTCGCAGAAGGTTTTGAAGTTGTCGGTGTTGGCGACGCGCCCGACGACGCGGTCGAGGAGGGTGATGCGGGGGGCGGCGGGCACCATCGCGTTTCCTTTGCCGCTCAACTGCCAGCCGTCACAGCCGTGGTAGCCGCGGTGTTGTCCCTGAGAACCACTGCAACGTACTCACGTTAAACAATTTAAGAGGCGGTATCGGTACGAAAACGCTCCAAGTTAGGCAACCGTGAGAGGCACGAGGCCCTGATCCGCGACCACTCCGACACCGTCAGCCGCGCGCGGGGGTTTGGCGGCACGGGGGGGCGGGACGGCGCGCCGGTGGAACCGAGAGTGAAGCCTGCGCAGCGCCGGTGGACCCGCTTCACTCGGCCTGTCGACGTCGCGCATAACGCGCATAACTACTATAATATGGGATAAGATCCGCCAGCGGGTTTAGGGTTTGGGGGTTCTTTTAGGGTTCGTCGGCGAGCGCGAGCTGACAGAGCTCAAATGGCGATGGCGTTCGCATGCCTGAACAGTAATTCAAAGCGCACGCGCAATGGCAGCCAAGGTGAACCAGTCACGGCACTGGCCGCACATCTCGGCGGGTCCGGCGTACGACATCCCCGCACGCGCGCTGCCGCCCGAGGACGCTGCGGCGCAGGACGCGCGCCTGCACCATCTCTTCCGCGACTCCGATACCGCGCGGGGGCGAAGAGGGCAGGGCCGCTGGAGCACACCCACCCTCCGAGTAATTCCCCGCGGAGTCGGAACGCGTACCCGCCTGACGCTGACGTCGCGGCCCTCGCTGCCACACCCGGGATGCCCCGTGAGTTGACGCATGAATGGGGTGTCAAGTGCGTTGGCCCTGGCAGCGGATACGCGCGGCAGTACATGGCCGGGAAGGGCCTGTCGTTCCTCGCCGGGGGCCTGGGCGACCCCGAGGTGGTGGCACTGCGCAGCATCACGCCCATGCGCATCAAGAGGGAGCACGAGCGTGCGCGCGCGCACACGCCGAGCCAGATCGTCCCGCCGCTTCGCAAGGCGGGGCTCGGCTCGCTCGCTGTTCGCGCTCGCCGTCTTGTCCCCCCGCGCGCGTCCCACCATCTTCATAACGCACCCCCACCCCTTTTTGGGCACTCCACAGGGTCCCATTCCCACCCACAGCTGGGCACCCGCTCCTCCCATCCCGCCACCCGCGCAATCCCAGCGCCAGTGCCACGCGACGCAAACCAAGCACCCAACACCACCAACCGCAACTAATCGCTCGTGTGGTTGTGTGCCCCCCCTATAATGGGCACCTGGCCCGTCTATAATGGGCACTTGACCCTCCTGTATTGGGCACCTGGCCCCCCTATGATTGGCACCTGCCCCCCCTATAATGGGCACCTGGCCTGCCTACCATGGGCACTTGATCACCCTGTATTGTGCAACAGACCCTGGCGCGCGGACGTGGGCGGGGAGCTGTACGCGGCGCGACCCATCACCAACTCCGCGCTGGAGTTCCGTGAACGCCGGTAAGGGGCCGGCCAGACATTGCCCGCCACGTCATCGACAAACATTTCGAATCCTTGGTCCTTGAGTGAGACGGAATCCAAACTCTGTCATGTGGTGAGTATGGTGAGTGATATCTGCCAGGCCCTCAACGAAGGAGAAAAGGCGAAAACGGATTCCTGGAGCACGAGGCCGCGAAGTTGCGCGCGGAGGGCAGGGGCTTTAACTCGTTCACCTCTCAGCTCAACCTAAGCCATTTTGGTCACACCTCCCCGTGTCCCGCTGTCTAATAGACTGGGGGAAAATCATGCGCCCAACGTATCCCACAAAATGTGCTCACATTGAGCCGAAAAGTGGACGAGTGTAAGCCCCTGGCAGAGGGGCACGCACACGTGGAGCGGTACTACCCCACGTACGGGCGCGTGCACGGCAGGGGCTTCCACTCGTTCACGTTGGAGCTCAACTTGAGCAACTCCAGGACGCATTCATGAGTTAAGTTGGGTCACACGGTGGATAGAAGAGCTCAAGTTGAGCTGAAATCGGAACGAATGTAAGCCCCTGGTGCACGGCCAGCTCATCGACGGGCAGGCGCCCAGCGACTGGCCGGAGCGGCAGGGCCCACGCCATTAAACCCCAAACCCTAAACCCTAAACCCTGAACCCTAAACCCTGAACCTGAGTGGCGGGCCCCACGCCACTCGCTCCCTTGTCCTGGTCTACTCAACTGCCATCCATGTGTCCCCGAAGCCTCACCCGAAACCTCAACCGAAACCTCAACCGGAACGCGGAACCTCTCAAATGTGCTCTGGTCAATGTGAAAAGGGAATGAGTGTTTGCAGTGTTATCCCTGATACCTCGCCTGATTCCACTCGACGGTGCGTAAATGCAAGCAATCGCTCCTTTTAAGCTGAGCTGCCAGTTCATTCGTCTCTGAACTGGACTCCTCAAAGGTGCGTAAAGTTGAGCTGAAAAGGGACGAACGATTGTGATGTAAAGACTCTGCGGAGCGGACAAAGCGAATCCCCCCCCCGAAGACCACGGGCGTCCCGAGCTTCCCGACCGGCCGCACCAACCTGGAGGCCGGCGGCATCGCCAACTGCCCGGACGCCGTCAACTTTCTGATATCCATCAACCAGCGGGGTCGGCCGGCCACCGGCGGGGGAGCCCCCGCCGCGGATTACGCGGCGATGATAGGTACGGCGACGGCGGGGGTTGGCCCCACGCCGGGGTCGGTGAAAAACCGCGGGGCTGCCGACCGCCGCGGGGGGATTGGCACGGTGTCCACGCCGACGGGTCAGATGCAAGCGGAGGTTGGGCCGTCATACGTTTCCGCTCATTGTGTACCCGCATATACTCGCCACCTCCTCTACCTTCTCCGTCTCGTAGTGTGCCTGTTCACGCTCGCCGCCTGCTCTACCTCCTGTGTGTCATAGTGTGCCCGTACATGCTCGCTGTATCCTCCTCCTGGGCGTCATAACGCATTCCCTTTTCAGCTCACACATGATTTGAAATGGGGAGGGGAGTGTTGTGCGCAACTCTGCGAAACCTTAAACCTTAAACCTTAAACCTTAAACCTTAAACCTTAAACCTTAAACCTTAAACCTTAAACCCTAAACCCTAAACCCTGTGCGCGGCCCTGTGCGTGGGCGGACGCGGCGGTGGAGTCACTGCGCAGCGCCGTGAAGCGGCCGCCGCCCAAGAGCGCGCTCAAGCCCCCGTGGCCGCTCAACGACGACGCGGCGGCGCGCGACCTGGCGACGCAGAGGCAGGGGCTTACACTCGTTCCGATTTCAACTCAACTTGAGCTCTTCTGTCCACCGTGTAACCCAACTTAAGCCATGAATGTGTCCTGGAGTTGCTCGAGTTGAGCTCTAACGTGAACGAGTGTAAGCCCCTGGGCAGAGGATGCAGCCGCGGGCTGCGAAGCCGGGGGAGGAAGCGTACCGGTACAGCAGAGGCGGGCTGCCTTCCTCGTGGGGCCGGATGGGCGCGACGCCGCCCCCCGCTGCGCCGCCCGCCGGCGGGGTCGACAACGCGGGGTTTCGGATTGTCAAACCGTATGCGCCGCCGACAGGCACGCCCGTAGATGAGAAGGCGATGCGGCAGCACATGGAGCAGCTCAAGCGGGCGGGGTCGTCGGCAGGGGCGCACACTCGTTCATGTTAGAGCTCAATTTGAGCAACTCCAGGACACATTCATGAGTTAATTTGGGTTCTACGGTGGACAGAGGAGCTTTGGATGAGCTGAAATGGAAATCAGTGTAAGCCTCTGGTCGTCGGCGGCGGCACCCAGCAGCCGGGGAGGGCGGCCGCCGACGGGGGCGTCGCCGATGCCGCCCTCGCGTGGCGGCACTGCCACCCGCGGGGGCACCGCCGCCGCCGCCAACCGCGGGGGGACCGCCGGCAGCAGCCGCGGTCGACCGACCACCAGTGCCTACGGCGGCGTCAACCTCAGCGATGACACCACCGAAGCGGGGCCTCACTCCTACCCGAGTCCCCTTAACAGCTCAACTTCATTCGCATTGTCCCATCTTGACGCCTCTTACATACTTGAAGATGCTCAAGTTGAGCTGCAAAGCAAACACTCATACACGAGATCCCTTTTCAGCTCAACTTGAGTCGTATCGTCCCAACACTTGTGAGGAGCTCTAAAATGCTCCAAGTTGAGCTGGAAAGTGAAGCAGTGTGTGGCCCAGAGCTCCTAATTCAATTACATCGAACCGCTAGCTCCAATTTGAATGCCCCAAATTTTAATAAAACATACCCCCCATTCCGTGTGGCCCTGCACCAAGGCCCTGCTGGACGAGTTGACGAGGCGCGGGCTGATGCCCGGTCGGCCGGACACGGCGTCGATGGAGGCGGCGCTCACGTCGCTGGCCACCGGCTGGGACGCGGACGCGGCGGCGGCGGCGGGCAGGATGCCCCCGCGCTCCAGGTAGGGCGGTGCAGGTTGACCCTATCAAACCCACTTTGAAAGCGTCTGGAACTAAGCGCTTGAAACTGAGACAAGTTGAGCTGCTTTTAAGTTTTGCTTTCAATTTGAACTTTTGCCGCTACACCCCGGGGGGGGGCGGCGTCATCGCACTCCGCGCTCGTGGGTGGCGGTTCCAGGGGTGGGCTGGCCTCACACGGTGTGGCGTAGCTCGATGTCCTGTTGGCGGAGTCCTAGAAATGCCGCATTTGTAATTAAGGCCACGCTCCCCCTAATTCGGGATTTCGACCCCAAAAAATCACGAACGAAAATTTGACTCGGGATTCTTGAGTAAATTCGTTGCCAAAAACATTTTTACCCCCGCTCAGTTCTGAACTTTCCGAAAACACTTATAAAAACTTTTGATATTTACCTGGGTATGGTCGCGCTTCTCGGCGTTGGCCCGAGCGAAATGTAGAGTTTTGTGTTTGATCACACACCAGCTCTGTGTTTCTGGGCAAAAAGAAATGGCGCCAGTAAGTTGCGGTTTAGGGCGACTGTCCACATTTCGTTCGGGCCATCGCCGAGGTGCGCGACGAGACGAAGACAATCAAAAAAGTTTTACAAAAGAAACCGTTTTCGAAAAGTTTCACTCCTTGAACTTTTCGATATTAACTAGCTACTGCGCAGCGCCGAGGCGGCTGGACACGTACAGGTGCAGCAGGACACGTGAAGCGGTTCAAATTGAAACTGACAGCAACCCTTCAAAACAGCCTTCAAAGCTCATACTCGTAGGCACCAGTAGCTTTGTTGGTATGTTAAACACTTTACAAAACGCCGCGCCGGTGAGCGGCGCCCGACTCATCGGCACGTCATTTCTTTGCGTCGCATGGACATTTTATACACAACTTAACAGTCAGTCTGCCTGCTACCTGCATATGTCTTTCTCCGCCTTCATGGTTGTGCGTGGTGCTGGCCGACCATCTTGCTCCGCCATATAGGACCCCAGCACCCAGGTAGGGTGACAAGATATCGCATACCGGTAATGTCATCTTCCATGTCGATACTGTCATCTTAAGGTCATCTACCATATTGATTATGTAAGTCATCGTCCATATCTATACTGTCTTGACTGTCTGACAGTATCTAAACTGACAATTTAAGCTCACATTCCAAATGCATGCGTGGTCTTGTCATGTTGTGGACAGAACGACCAGATCACGACTTTTCACTCTGCACCTAGTCCCCAAAGCAGCTAAGACCCTAGTGGGTGGCCCCAGCCGCACGGAGTTGTTGCGCCACATTCGCGTACCCTCGTGCGAGGGCGTAGTACAGCGGTGTGCGGTAGTCCCGTCCGAGCGGGGCGTGGTGACGTCCGCCCCCGCTGTGATCAGCAGCACTACCACATCCAAGTGCCCACTACGGGCTGCGATCCACAGCGGCGTGCGGCCATCCGTGTGGGCTGTGCTGAGCGCGCCCGCCGCGATAAGCCGCGCCACTACCTCCGCGCGACCCTGTTCGGCTGCGACGTACAACGGCGTGGTGCCATCCCTGCAGGCTCTGCCGACGTCCGCTCCAGCCGTCATTAGCCGCTCGACCACCTGCGCGTGCCCCCTTGCGGCTGCCACGCATAGCGGCATGGTGCCATCCCTGCGGGCTTTGCCGACCTCTGCCCCCGCCGTAATAAGCCGCTCCACAACATCCAAGCGCCCCAGTACACATGCGGCGTGTAGCGGGGTGGCGCCATGAAAGCCAAATGCGTTGACGTCCGCTCCCGCTGCGATAAGCTGCCCCGCCACATCCGAATGACCATTGCGGGCTGCGACGAACAGCGGCGTGGTTTCATCCCTCGTGGCCTTATCGACGTCAACTCCCGCCGCGATAAGCCGCGCCACCTCATCCGCGCGACCCTTTGCGGCTGCGAGGTACAATTGCGTGGCGCCATCTCTCAGGCGGCCTCTGTTGAGGTCGACGAACGTGCACTCGGCTTCATGCGTCGCGCGATCCGACGCTCTCCCTTCCCACACGCAGCCCTCGACGGCCCTACACCGCACGTTCGGCGCACTGGCGCAAGTGGCCTCGTGCGCAGCCAGGCCGCCGCGCGTGGTTCCCTCTTCGCAGTGGCGGCACGTCGCCGGCAGCAGCGCGATCGACTGCTCCGCGGCTAAGCACCGCGGCATGTCAGCCGGCAGCGGGGCGCGACACACCGGGCACCTCCCGGCCACCCCGTTCGCTGCCGCACGCGCGCGCAGCTTGGCCAAGCAGGAGGGCTCTCCCCCGCTCAGGGCGCATATCAGGTGGCCGGCGTGGCACTGCTCGGTACGCCCGGGAGGGGCTTCGAGGCACACGGGGCACAGCAGGTGGTCGGGCACCGCGGCGGCGTCGGCGTCGTCGTGCACCAGCGCCATGACGGGGCGCTCTTTGACTGTCTCCGGCGCCGTTCCCTCCCCCAGCCCCCACACTGCAGAGGTTCGCTCTTGTTCCTCTCCAGCTCCCCGCTCGTCAGCTCTGGGCCACTTAGTGGCGTCCAGGGGTGCTGTGGCGACGCGGTCACGTGGCAGCTGTCCCGCGCAGCCGGCGCAAGGTGCGCAGGAACCTGATCTGCCGCGACGGCGGCGACGAGAGAGCTCTCCGACTGTATCCGGCGCCGTCCCCTCCCCCCCCCCCCCACCCCCCCCCCCCCCCCCGGCAGATCCGCGCACTGGCTCTCCAGCTCAGCACCCCGAGCGAGCAAGGCAGGAGCGTCTGCGAGACTGTGGCGAGGACGCGGTCGCGAGGTGCGAGCTCCGCGCAGGCGGCGCGGGCTACGCAGGAACCGGATCCGACGTGGCGGCGACGGCGAGGATGGGGGCGGCGGGGGCTAGGGCGGCGGGGAAGACCTCCGCGCGGTGCGATATGACCTTGTCGGCAACTCCACCAACGAGGAGCTTCGAAAAGGTTGAGTGCAGCTTCTATACCAGGCTGCCAGGCAGGTCAACGACCTGGGCGCTGAAGCGGGGACTGGAGATGCGGCGAGGGGGCGTGGTTTAACTTCGATGTGGAGGCGGGGCGGGGCCTGGCAGTTATTCGGTATACTAAGTGGTGGACGACGTGGCGAGCACTGCTTTGCTAGGGCTATGGCGACAGCCATTGGGCCTGGCAGTCCCACGAATCTACGAAAATTGGTCGAGACGGGCTCCCAATTTCGTGTGGCCAATTCGCACAGTCTGCCAGTGCCGACCCCTACACGAATTACTCGTACAGAAAAGTCAATAATCGAATTAGAGCTAGGGGGAGCGTGACGTTGAACGACGAGTCCCATCTTTATTTTGTTAATTGCAAACCGCGCCACTTCAGATCTGGTGGGTGGGTGTTGTTTAACGCGCGTCGTGAGAGCACCGAAACGACGTTTATACTTACAGATAGTATTGCGAACATCGACTACACTTAAATAAACTATGGCTTGCATCAAAAGTGACACGTATACGCAACACTGCGCCCATCACATCGGCTAAAACTTTATAAAGCAGGCACCCCCCGAACCCGCTGCGGATGTGACGTCTCAAGCCTGCACGGCGGTGGCGGCGGTAGGCGCCATGGTGTAGCGGCGCAAGTTGAAATTGAAAGCAGAAGTTGAAAGCAGTTCATCGCATTTCAATTTCAAGCGCTCAGATCCTGGCGCTTTCAACGTGGGTTTGATAGGGTCGACGGGCACCACCATACCATGGTCATGGCCGCCAGCATGGCGTCCGCCTCCTTCTGCACGGCGCTCACGGTGTAGCGGCCCGCCTCGTTGTAGCGTCGCAAGGTGAACTTGAAACCAAAGTTTGAAACCACTTCGTCTCATTTTGCTTTCAAGCGCTGAATGGTCCATAGGGGGGCTCCCACAATTTTCAGAGAGGAGATAATGGTCAATAGGGGGCCTCCCCCATTGACGAAACCAACGCGCTTTCGAGCTCAGGCAGTCAGGGTTCAGCTGGTTTCAACCTGCACCGCCCCACCTCGGGGTTGAACTCCGGCGTCTCGATGAAGTGCAGGAACAGGTTGGCCACGCGGCGCCGCAACCCCTCCATACTCTTGGGGTCGCGCCCGCGGTTCAGCAGGTCCGCCGAAGTGCAGGGCCGCGGGGGTGCACCTTGCCGACTCTGTCACGGCGGTCTCACCCAACCAACGAGGGTATGAAGTATGTGTGTGTGTGTGTGTGTGTGTGTGTGTGTGTGAAAGTTCACTGGGCTCAACAGCAATCAACCAAACCGACTAGACCAGAGCAGCATTTGGGGGTGTGCAGTGTGGTGGATGGATGACGAGGTGGGAGCACCCAACGTTGACTTCGCCGCCCCACCTCGCGGTCGATGAGCTCCACGATCTCGCGCGTCAGGTTGCAGTCGAACTCCTTGACGGTCCACTTGACGTGCAGTAGCACGTCCAGGCGCTCGTCCGTGGTGAGCAGCGGCAGCCGCAGCCCGTTGTACAGCTGCATCAGCTCCTTGGCGCGCGTCGTGAATGGCGTGTGCACCTCCACCACCCCACAGGGCCGCACACTCCTTGCCGTTTAGGGTTTAGGGTTTAGGTTTTAGGGTTTGGGGTTGAGGCTCAGCCTGACTGTTTAATCGTCATAAACAAGTGTCTTCGTGCTCAGTCGCCGCATCTTTGAATGGTTTCGAGTGAGATTTCATCATTTTATGGACAAGAAGAGGTAAACTTAAGCTGAGAAGGGGACGAGGGTAAGGCCCTGCCACGGAGCCGTCGTCGCACTCCCACCGCTTGGCGTTGCTCATGTCCGCCAGCGTCTTGGCGATGCGCACGTCGCGGTTCTCGTGGTGTAGCGGCGCAAGTTGACTTAGAAACCAACGTTTGAAAGCGGTTCATCATATTTCAGCTTCAAGCGCTGAGACCGAGGGCGCTTTCAACACGGGGTTTGATAGGGACAACCTGCACCGCCCTACCGTGGTTCGCCGCGATCTTCAGCCGGTCGATGGTTTGTAGCAGCTTGGTCTCCTTGTTGTAGCGGCGCAACTTGAATTTGAAAGCAGAAGTTGACAGCAGTATATCACAAATCAGTTTCAAGCGCTTGTTTCTAGGCGGTTTCAACTTGGGTTTGATAGGGACAACCTGCACCACCCTACCTTGTGCAGCAGCTGCTTGAGCGTCGCCTGCTTCACATCCGCCGGCAAGTTGGCCTCGTGGATCTTGGAGGTTTCCAGCAAGCGCCAGGCCTGCAGCCAGGGGCTTACACTCGTCCACTTCTCAGCTCAACCTGAGCCGTTTCTGACACAAGAACACACCCTAAACAACCCCTAATGCTCCCTAGCTCCCCCTAAACAGCCCCTAAACAGCCCATAAACGCACCCCCTATCCCACAGGAAGCGCTTACGTTGAGCCGAAAAGTGGACGTGTGTACCCCCCTGCCTCCAGCTCGTTGTACAGGATCTCGAAGTCCTCGTGCGTGCGCGGGCGCATCCGCCGCTCGATTTCACGCCGCCGCCTAGGGCCTGGCAGATATTGCTCGCCACATCATAGGATGCCATTTAAGTCAGGAAGCGAGGCTTCGAATGCGTGTCTGTGACGTAGCAGCCTGACAGATATTGCAAGCCACATCATAGGATGCCATTTAAAGTCAAGAAGCTATGGTTCAAATGCGTGTCTATAACGTGGCAAGCGGTGGGTCTAAGCCCTGCCGCCTCCGCGTCTCCGCCGCCGCCCGCGCCCGCTCCTCGGCCTCGGCCTCCGCCGCCTCCTCCCTGTCCCGCCGCTCCCGCAGGAACCCCGCCAGCTTCCGCGCGCGGTACCCCCGCGTGTACCGCTCACCAGGGCCCCCGCCCAATCGTCCCTTTCCCAGCTTAACTCACGCACCTTTGAGTGGTTTCAGGCGAGCTTTCGGGGGAAGACGATGCGGCGAGTGCAGGGAGGAGGATGTGGCGAGTGTGAAACGGGTACTCTGGTACACTATGAGCAGACATTCTGATGGCGCTGAACAAGGGAGGAGTGGGCGCCCGGCCCTGCCGCTGAATGACCAGCGTCTTGTCGCACTTGAGCTGGTGGAACTGTTGACTGGTCATGTAGGCGCCGCTGTCCACCTCCACGCAGGGGCTTACACTCGCTCCCATTTCAGCTCAACTTGAGCTCTTCTGTCCATCGCATAACCCAGCTTAACTCATGAATGTGTCCTGGAGTTGCTCAAGTCGAGCTCCAACGTGAACGAGTGTAAGCCCCTGCCTCCACGTCCCGCGACTCGTCCAGCAGCAGGTCCGGGCGCTGCATCTGCGTCGACGCCTCGCGCTTCGTCTGCAGCGTGCGGTGCCGCAGGTCTGACGTCTGCGTCTCGCGCGTGAACTTGAAGTCCTCATCCCAGGGCCCCACGCGCCGTCCCCTTCTCACCTCACCGTCCCCTTCTCAGCTCAACGTCAGCATTCGGTTTGCTAAGTGTGGATATCGTGGCGAGCACCGGTACACTATGTGGCGAACGACCTGACGAGCACCAGTAAATTATATGATGGATGACGTGACCAGTGTGATCCGTACGACCCAGCACGAGGTTCCGGTGTCCCCCGGCGTCCGCTGCCACCACCTCCACGTCACCAAACACTGCCACAAAGTCACGTTGAGCTGAAAACGGAACGCCGGGCACGGCCCCCGCCTTTTTCCAGTCCGTGGGCCTCTTGTCCGTCTGCATGCCCGCGTGGTGGTACTCAACCCCCGTGCGCTTGTTGCGGAAGCCGCCCATGTACGGCGGCTTCTTGGCGCCGGTGGCGTCGATGGCCACGGTGAGGATCCGCGGCTGCGTGGCCGCCGCGCAGGGGCTTACACTCGCTCACTTCAGAGCTCAACTTGAGGACCTTCGGGACACGTTGCTCACGTTAGTGCTCAACTGGAGCACCTTAAGGCCACATCCACGGGTTAATTTGGGTTATATGGGGCACAAAGTTAGCTTAAGTTGAGCGGAAAGGGGCAAAGTGAGCTCAAGTTGAGCGGGAATAGGAACGAGTGTAAGCCCCTGCCGCCGCGCTGCGGGGGGGGAGCTCCACGTCGATGGACTCCGGCAGCTGCCCCGGCACCCAGGGGCTCACACTCGTCCATTTTCCACCTCAACTCATGCGCTTTCTGTGGGATAGGGTGCGCGTTGAGGGGTTGTTCAGGGTTG
>Ga0307488_10003326_pt1 | contig 13473 bp, 21 predicted proteins | sample SB02metaG_FD_202248 | JGI IMG/M metagenome (GOLD analysis project Ga0307488, IMG submission 202248) | Sea-ice brine microbial communities from Beaufort Sea near Barrow, Alaska, United States - SB 0.2 | ecosystem: Environmental > Aquatic > Marine > Coastal | place: USA: Alaska | collected...
GATTGCAGAGGCGTTGTGTACAACGGGGGGTCTAGGGTTGCAAATGCAAATGCGAATCGCATTTCCGACGGTGCTATAGCTACGCTGAGTGTCCGCCGAGGTTCGGAGCAAATCTAGCCGGCACAACAGGTGTGTCGGTCTCGCCCGTGTTCAAAACGAGGTGATGGGCACGGTTCCGAACGTGCCCTCAAGGGCAGTTGGTGGCGTCGACGCTCCACCGATCAGAGAACCCGGTTCTCGGAATGCCCCTGTGTTATTTTAAGTTTTGAGGGACGGGGAGGGGGACGGGACGGGAAAGCACCTGGCCCATAGCGGGGGGTGCCGCGGCGCCCGGCCCGATGTCGGAGCGCGTGGTGAAGCCCGTGGCGCCGCGGCCGAGGCCGGGCACATAGCCGCTCGGCGCCGGCACGTTGCCGAACGTCGGCGCGGTGTTATTACGGCCCGCCATCTTGGCTGAGCTTGATGTGAGGGCACCCTAAGAGAACGAAAAGGCGGGCACCAGGTACGCCGACTACTGGTGCGGCCGCGCCGGCGACTGCCGCGGGGGTCGCTGCCTCCGACCTGGAGGGTTACAACCGGAGCGCGCAAGCCCAGCGTCGCGAAGTGAGAGCGCGGCTCTCGCCTCCAATCGCCTCTCGAAAAGAGATGGGAGACACGTCGCGACCGACCACTCCCGAGTCCGACCGCGGGAAGTCGTGAATTCTGGGCACCGAGCGAAAGAGACACGGTGTCTGGCGCCTCGGCCCTCGGCGCCACTATCGAGCGAGCGGCCGAGTCCTGAGGGTTGGCGGGGAAGCCGGGCACGAGCAGCCGGCGCAGATGGTGCGTGACTATCCCTTGCACGCTGTGCTGGCCCCTCGCATTTCCTCTTACAATTTCGACGACGTTTCTCAACTCCCTTGACCCTGGACCGCGGCAGGAAGATTCGCCCCTCCTCCCCCTTCCACGCACACCCCGCGCTCACCCACGACTCACCCAATTCCCTCCGCCCAGCAGACGATGTACGTGCGCGTGAAGCGCGCGAAGACCACGATGTTCCTGCACGTGGAGCCGACGGAGACGGTGCTGGAGCTGAAGCAGAAGATCCAGGCGGCGACCGACGGGGAGGACAAGCCGGGGGGCGTGCCCGTGGACCGCCAGCGCCTGCTGTCCGGGGCCGCCTTCGCCAGCGTGCTGGAGGCGGGGCCCAAACTAACACGTCTGAACCGCGCGTGTTAGCCCCTCTGACGGCGCTCGCGCGCGGCGAGATTCGGGGCTCGCCCGCGCTTATGTGCCACGCTGGTTCGACGCATGGCAACCGCTTCTTTTGGGCACCTTGAGAAAGAGAGGAAACGTGAAGGGGCGAGGGTCACCAAGTGACAGTATGATGGAACGTGTGTGCGCGAGGGTTCGGGGTCGCGTCCCCAACGCTCGTGTCATTCTCCGCTAGAGCGTCATTGTGCCGGCACTCTCCCTTTGCTTGCTGCTACTCTCCTCTCCTGATGCCCAAAAGCAGAGATCTCGATTTCACCCTACACACGAAAGTACCAGGAGAGTGCTTTGCATGCGCACTCCACTGACCCCGTCTCGCTGTCTCATGTGGCGACCCTCGGGTGTCGGACGCGAAGCAGCTGCAGGAGCTCAAGGTGGAGAACGACATGGTGCTGGCGCTGGTGCTGCGGACCGGCGACGACGAGTACGAGGCGGTCAACATCGAGACCGCCGGGAGCGGGGACGCCGCGCCGGATGTCAAGTCGGAGATGTGACACCGCTTTTTTACTTCTGGAGGGATCTGCACACGCGTTGGTTTATATGGAGGGGGAACCGCTCCAGAGGGAAATGCACAAGCGTTGGGTGATTGGTTCACGCGCTCTGGAGGAACATATGCATGCGTGAGTGGAAGGGCAGCTTAAACTGCATATGGGTTGGATGGTGGCGGCACGCGCTTCAGGGGAAACTGCACGCGTGCGCGCGTTGGTTGGAAGGGCACGTGCTCTATAGAGGAAACTGCACACGCGTTGGATGACGGGGGCATAGGGGGAACCATGATTGTGTAAACTTGGAAGCGCCGGGAACAGGGGTGGTGGGATGGATGAGAAATAGCCTTAGAGTAACTGACCTCTGCCGCGGATGCGACACGCGCGTCTGCGGCGCTACGAATGTTTCATGATGTGTTGACATGACGAATTATGAAGCTACATCAAATGGAACCAATGAATGTTTCGTGCGCGATGCTGAGGATGTGTGTGTGCAGCGTTGGTATCGAGGTATACCATTATGCCACTCGACGGCGGCCTCGCTTTACAAGTCGAGCTCGAGGGCCAGCGCAGTCTTCACCGAGTCCCCGGCATTGGCAGCGGAGGTAGCGGCGGCGGCGGGAGCGGCGGCGGCGGCGGGAGCGGGGTACCTGTGGTGAGCAGTGGCGAGGATTCCGGATCCGTTGCTCGCGATGAGGGGCGCGGCGGCGGGTGGCGCGGCGGAGAACGATGCCGTCGGGGTTGGCACCGCTGCCGCCGGTGCCACCGCCGGGGCGGGATCCAAATCACCGAATCCCTTGAACGTGCTCCCCCCTCCGAGGGTGAACGCCGGGGCCGCCATGGTTGCAACCGCCGGCGTTGATTCCCTCAACCCGTCGCCACCGCCGCCGCCGCTGCTGCCAAAACTGCCGAAGCCGCCTGGCGCACCGCTGAGCCGACTCAGAGCCGGTTCACCCGCCCCGGACCCGGCGCCGCTCCCGCCGTCGCTGCCACCCGACGCCGTCGCAGGCGTCGGCCCCGGCGTCGCGAGGAACTGCGCGGCCGCCAGCCCCGGCGTCGTGAGTTGCGCCGCCGCTGCCGGCGCCGCCGACGGCGTGGCGAGCAGCGAGAATCCCGCGAAGGGACTCGGCGCGGGCGCCGCCGCAGGGGTCCCTCCCAAACCCCCGAACGGACTCTCGCCCGGGGTGCCACCATCCCCGCCGCCGCCGGCGAGGCCGCCCGGCCGCCGCGCCTTGACCACCTTCCGGCGCGCGCCCCCGCCCCCGCTGCCGCCGCTCAAGGCCTCCCACTCGTCCACTTCTCACTTCTCAGCTCATCCTGAACCGTTGAAACCGTATGAAATCACCCAACATACCCCTCCCAAAGTGCTCAGGTCAAGACGAGGAGTGGACGAGTGGTGGCCCCTGCCGCCGGCGTCTGAGCCCTGCGGCGGCGGGTCGCCCGCCTTGCGCCGCTCCACATACTAGGACCTCACACATATTGCCCGCCATATCATCAAAACACATTCTGAACCCTTGTTTCTTGAGCTAGACGGCATCCTATGACATGGCGAGCAATATCTGCCAGGCCCTGCCTCGTACTTGCGACCCGCCATCTCCGCCGCCTCCTTCTCCCGCTCCCGCTCCGCCGCCTCCCACAGCAACGGCCATGTCACAGCTTCCGGCGTGGCTCAACTCGAGCACCTCCGAGATGCTCAGCTGGGATGCTCACCTCGAGCAGCTTCGAGGTAACAAGCAGGGATAACTCGAAGGGACAACCCACAGCTCCCACATGCACAGCTGCGACGGCTCAAGATGCGCGGGAAGGGAGAACACGCGGATGCGGCGAGTCAGTGTGTATGGTAACACTATGAGCAAACAGGCACAATGCCGCGTGCGGCCCCGCCTCTCGGTCGCGCTTGATCTTCTGCTCCTCCACCTGCTTCTTGGCGTCCGCAATCATCTGGGACATCTCGTCCTGGTCGGACTGCGGCGGCGCGGCGAACGGGTTGGCGCCCTCGGGCGCGGCACCCTCTTTGGAAGCGCGCCCGAAGTAGTTATTGCCGTCCGCGCCCTCGCACCAGGGTCATCGATAACAAACACTCGACGGTTGATGGCTGACCAGCCTGCTCGTTGGCTACTTTTGAACACCCGCACACCCCTCACTAGCCCGAGATTCAGAGCACGGCTGACCTTGAGCGTGAGTGCTCATACAGACGCGTGGCGGAGGAGGAGAATGATTCAACGTCGGTCAAGTGCATGGTCGCACGACCCCCCCTGCCTCGGGCACCTCGTCGTCGGTGCCGCCGCCGCCCGCGTCGTCCCCGTACTCGCTGCCCGCCTCATCCTCAATGGAGGGTCCCTGAGAACAACTACCGCGACCGCTCGACCGACGTTGAACGGAGGAAAAAACGATATCGGGCGTTGGGCGCATGCTCATGCGACGGTCTGGAGTACTCCATCACCGCGCGTATGTCATGAGCACCCACCCCGTGAGCAGCCGCCCTCAAGGGAGGTCGTGCTCCGCTTGCGTTCGAGTCGTTGTTCTTAACACTGAACAACCCTCCTACCTCGTCGGTGCCCCCGCTCCCCAGCACCACCTCGTTGCCGTCGTCGTCACCGATCTCCTCTATCTGCGCCGCCACCATCGTGTGCGACCCGTCACTCCTCCGCGTATGTCTTCGCGGCGCGGCGGCGTTGCGGTGTGTGTGCGCCCCGTAGATCGTCAACCAAGGCTCTTCTAGTTCCCCTCCCGAGAGTCTCCCGAGAGCCGAGACAAAAAAAGGGCACCCAAGAGGTCGGTCGGCTCTTGTATGCGGTATGACGGGTTTTTTTAGGTTTCAGGTTTAGGGTTTGGATGGGTGCAGGTGCGGGTATGTCACTCCGCTCCTCCTCACGTCGTTGGGGTTGTTCGTGGCTCTTGTGTCAGCAGAGTCGGCAGAGTCAGAATTGCGACGCGTGAGCGATCTCCTGCAGTTGCCGGTGGTACGTGATACATTCACAGCTCGCTAACGCTCCACCTAAGGGAGCTCACTAAGCCTACGTCGAGCTCGCATCCGTCTCCATTCTATCCGTGTTCAATGAAACACGACTCCATCAATATTGTAGTCTCTAAAGTAATACTCCTTCCGCGTTGTCTGCTTGACTGCAACACAGTCAAGAACTCCACAACTCCATGACTCCAAAAAGGTCCGTGTTATAGCACAACCCCAGACTCCCGAACGTGACATCAATCCTGCTCTTGCGTCCCGCCGTGCCCGGCCTGGCTGGCCCGGTATGCACGCGCGGCGAAGAACAACGCCACCCCCGCCGCCGCCACCAACGCCACCTCCCCCCCGACCTCCACGTCCCCTTCGATAACCCCCGACAGGTCCGCAAACACGTCACCCAGGTCCTCCCCCTGTTCCAACAGCTTGCGCCCGCTGGCGCCGGCCACGGCGTATATCCCGGCCCACGGCAGCATCCCCGCCTCAGCGCAGGGTCTCGCATGAGGTGTTTTTCCCAGCTCAACGAAGGTATCTGTGACGTGCTCAAACGAGTCATCAGGGACAAACGGCGTACAAGAGAGAATCTGAAAAGTACTTATGAATTCTAAAATAGTATGTATGTAGGGCCATATAGACGAACAAGCAGGGCGGCGGTGGCAGTGGCCGTGGTGTGCTAGTGCGGAGGCGCACTATGAGCAAACAGTCGGTACTGTTATGGCGGCCTTGCCGCGGTGCCGGCCACGTAGGGCCCGAGCTTCAACTTGGTGAGGCCGAAGAGGTAGTTGGAGGCGGAGAAGGGGTGCGGCGTGACGCGGTACAGCGCGATGCCCGTGGCCTGCTGCAGCGGCCCGCCTGGAGCCAAGGGCGCACACACCTTCACTTTCCAGCTTAACATGAGCCGAATAAGGAGCTTGCAGGCTGATGCCACCCAGCGTATGACTCCAACAGTGCTGATGTAGAGTTGAAAAGGTGGATGAATGTAAGCCACTGGTCGGTCCCCGCCTGTCTCCAGCTTCGCCTGAAGCTCGTCCCACTTCACGCCCATCGCGTTTTTGTCGCCGCCGGTCTCCTCCTCGATAATCTTGTTAGAAATTGTCTTCCCCGCGCCCACCTGCGCCAGCTTGAACGCCAGGGTCGCCGCCGCCATGCAGGGCCTTGCACCATACCCCCTAACAGTTTAAGTAGCGCATTTCTGAGCCATTGCGTGGCTACCTTGAGGGTCGAACTGCAGGCTAGTCCCCTTCTCAGTTTAACTAGCGCATTTTTTAGCTATTACATGGGATGTGTCGAGGGTTTCAGGGCAGACACGGCTCAAGTCAACCTGGGGAATGTGTGAGGGAGAGATATACGCTTCCGCGTGTATGAGGAGGCATCAGACTTTCGCCCTGGCCCCCATACCTGGAGAAAGTGTGGTATACGAGGCTGACTGGGCCAAGTACTTCTGGGAAATCTTGAGTGGTTACAGGGATGAAATGGCTAGAGTTGAGCTTGGGAAAGTAATTGTGGAAATTTTAAGGCCGTACCATGACGTTGGCAATCCAGACGATGAGTGTGCCCTCCACCGGACCCACGTGAAGGGCCGTGAACGCCGACACCGAACATCTCAGGCCATCTCATCGGCGCATGAATGTTACCTCATCTCATCGGCGCATGAATGTCACCTTGTATACCGGTTCGTGAGCGTTGCCAAATCGGCGCGCGAGCGTCAGTAGTACCACATCGGCGCGTGCGCGCTGCCATAATGGTGCACAAACGTTACCGTATCGGTGCGAGAGAGTGGCTATGTCTGTGCATGAGCGATAATCATCAGCCTCGTTTGGCAACGATTTGGTGACGTGGGATGAAGTTGTGGCAAAATAAGTTTGTGGCACAGGACAGTGTTATCCGGTTTGCCTTACCGAAGAGGATGCCAGAGGTGAGCGCCACCGGCAGCGTGGGCAGCAGCGGGACCATCTCCGACGCCGTCAGCACCGCCAGCCATATGGGCGCCGTCTCCAGCGTGGGCAGCGCCTCCAGCGTCTCCACCAGAGACTTCAAACTATCCAACGCCGAGCCTCCAAGCGCTCCTTCGCCGGCCATCGCCGCAGGTGCCGTAATGGAAAACACAGCCACAGCAGCAACCGCGGCGGCGGCGGCGGTGGCAGGGAGCGGGTTCGGATGAATGGCGCCTGAAGCAACCGCGGGCGACGGCGCGGATGCATCCAATGTTGTTGTCGGAGGGGTGGATGTGCGATGAGGCGGCGGCAGCTGCGGCGGTAGCGTGGCGCCGGTGGTGGTACCTGCACCACTTTTTCCAGTTTCACGGGAACGATCGCGGTGCGAGTAAGTCACCGTCAGGCGCCGCGCCACCGCCTTACAACGGGCGCCACCCGCTGGCCGCCGCGGCGGCACCAGCGCGCGGATAGGGGCCTGGAAGGAGACGGTCATGCTCGCCATTGTTGCGTCGTCTTATCGCTGTTTCATGCGCGGCGGTAAGTGGTGAGCCCAAGGCGCGTGACGGCGAGCAAACGAACACGTCGACAGCATATTTTTTCAATGCAGGGAATAATCCAGCAAATGCGCCACGTGTCGTCATCGTCAGCTGGAGGGCTAGGTTTTGGTTTGTTGTCTTAGGTTTTCTTTCATTCCCGTCTTTTGGTTGGACGAGGCGATCGGCCTTCTGTGAGCAGCACCTGGCTAAGCGATGGTAGCGCGCGCTTAGCGCCCCCGCGCGCACACATCCACGAGCGCTGCCGCGCCGTCGTGGCACTTCGCCACGCCTGCCGCCGCCTATGAACGCGCGCGCCGGGCCCGGGCTCGCCCCGGGGCGCGCGGGCACGTGCTCGCCATGTCCTACGTCCACACGCCACCCACCGCGTTGTGTACCGGCGCGTCCGGCGCTCGCCGCGTCCACAGCCGTCGGGGGCGCCGGCGCGCCCCTCAGCCACCCCAGGCGTGCGGGTCGGGTGCGGATACCGGTACACTATGTCCTCCCCGGTCGAAATCGCAGTCGTGGCTCCCACACGATGTCGTCGAGCGGCGCGCAAGCAGGTCCCACGGAACGACTACTCGGCACTCGGAGGGTAGGCGCGGCCTTGGGGCAACGGCGCCGTGCTCCAACGACGCCGCTGGGGGGTGGGCCCCACGCCGCCGCCCGCTGCTTCCCGCCGCCCGCGGTGACGCTGACACGCGGCGTGCGCGGCCGCATCATGGCGGTCGCGGAGGACGCGGGGGAGAGCGCGGAACCGACGGCGTGGGCGGCGAAAGCGGAGGCGGAGAAGGAGGATGCGAAGGAGGCGACGGAGGTACGGACCAGCAAATATTCTTCCCTCCACACGGGACGCACCAAGGGGGCCATCACGTCATGGACACGCACTTTCTTCATGTAAAAGGCAGTATATGACGTGTGGAACAACTGCTGCCAGGCTCTAGGAGGAGGAGGGTCAGCAGGCGGAGGGTACCAGTAAGCAGGAGGGGGATCCATTGTGGACGTGGAAGGACATCCAGGTGGCGCTCAACCTCAACAGCGGCGACGACGGCGACCCCGACAGCGGCGGCGACGGCGGCGGCGGCGGCGGCGGCGGCAGCGACTGGGACAACATCGGCCCGGCCCTTGTGCCCTCCGTCGCCACCGCGTGCCTGGCAGGGCCCTCGCAGACATTGCACGCCACGTAACAGTCATAGCACGCCACGCACCTCAATACAGGACAGGAGCGAAACGCATGACGATGACGAGCCGAACAACACTTGAGAGTGTCCTTGGTGCCCGAAGCTCGTTGCTCGTTGCTCATTGCTCGTTGCTCATTGCTCGTTGCTCGTTGCTCGTTGCTCGTTGCACGTTGGCCGCCATGACATAGGACGACATTTAACTCAATGAACGTGGGCTCAAAATGCGTGTCGAGGATGTGGCGAGCAACACTTGAGAGCGTCCCTGGCGGCTGGGCGCCTTCCTGTTCGGGTACCACAGCGCGGTCATCAACGCGCCGCTCGCGGCAGGGCCTGGCACATATTGCTCGCCACGTCATAGGATGCCATTTAACTCCAGCAACGAGGGTGCAAAATGCATGTCAGCGGTCGATGACGTGGCGGGCAATCTCTGGTTGACTCTACCCGGCGGCCATCGCGGCGGACCTGGGGTTCGCCGACGACAACCTGCTCAAGGTGAGGCGGTGCCAGTTGACCCGATGGAACCCATGTGAAAAGCGGCTCGATAACAGCGCTCGAACCTGGAATCTGATAATTCGGTTTCAAGTATCGCTTTCAAATTCAACTTGCGGCGCTACATGAAGGGTGGCGTGGTGTCCATCCTGGTGGCGGGCGGGTTCATCGGGGGCCTGGGCATCGGGCCCGTCGCGGACAAGGTACGGCCTGCCAGCAGATGTTGGGAGTGAGCGTCATCGACACGCGTTTCGAGCCGTTGTCTCTTGAGTTGAGTGGCAGCCTGTGACTCGGCGAGCAGCGTCTGGCGGGCCCTAGGATGCGGAGGGGCGGCGCGCGGCGCTGGCGGCGGTGACGGTGCCGCTGGCGGTGGGCACCCTCATCTGCGGCGCCGCGTGGTCCTTTCCAACCATGATGCTTGGCCGCTTCATCACTGGCGTGGGCGTCGGGGGCAGGGGTATCCACTCGTCCCCTTCTCATCTCAATCTGAGCCGTATTTGTCACTGAAACTACCCGCAAACGGTGCTTACGTTGAGCTGAGAAGTGGAGGAGTGCAAGCCCCTGGTGGGCGCCTCATCGCAGATCGTGCCGCTGTACCTGTCGGAGGTGTCACCGGCCGGCCTGCGCGGCACGCTCAACGGTTTCCGCCGCATGGCGTACGTCATCGGCTGCCTCATGGCAGGTCCTCCCAGATGTTGCCCGCCACATCATCGGCACGCATTCCTAACCATCCTTTCTTGAGTTGAACGGCATCCTACGAATATGAGGCGGAGTACTTGAGCAATGTCTGTCAGGCCCATTGCCCGCCTCGTCATCAGGCTGCACTTTAAACCCTTGTCTCTTGAGTTTAATGGCATACCATGAAGTGACGAGCAACATTTGCCACGCTCTACTTGATGGCGTTTCAGTTCGCCGTGCCTCTGCAGGACGCGGCGCGGGTGAAGGTTGGGGTCCCGCCCGGCGCCGGCGCAGCGGGCGCCGGGGACATCGTCACAGTCGCCGCCACCAAGCTGACCGCCGCCGACGGCGCCGGCGCAACGGTGACGGCGGGCGGCGCTGCGGCGGCGCTGGCGCCTCCGGTGGTGGTGAGCAACGAGGAGGCGGCGCTTGTGGCAGCCAAGGGGCCGTCATCGTCAGCCTCGGTGGTATCGATGGAGGCCACGGCGTTGCAGGCCGTGGCGCCAGCGGCGCGGGAGGCCGTGCAGAAGGGCGCGGCGGTGCGCATATCGAAGAGCGCGTTGGTGGCGAAACAGGCGGAGGATCCGTTTGCGGACCTGGCGGATGTCAACGAGATGCTCAAGGCGGCGTCGGCGGAGGTGGCGGTAGCTCCTCCGGTGGCATTCACCGGTGCCACTTCGGGCGCGGCGAAAAGTAAGACACCGGCCGCTCCGGCGGTGGCCTCGGCGGCGGCAGCTGTGTCGGGGACGGGGAAGGATGCGGCGGGGCCGGCGGGGAGGAAGGCCGGGGCAGTGGAAGATGCGGAGGCGAAGGCGGCTGGATCTGCGACACCTACACCGGTGAATGTCAAGGCGTCAGCGGCGGCGGCGTTGGCATCGAAGGAGGCGGTCCCAGTGACATCGGCGCCGGCGGCAGCGGCGGCAGGGGGGGCGCCGGCAGGGGCAGCGGGGGCGGATGGAGTGGCTCCTTCAGCGGCAGCGGCGGCGTCTTCAGCGGCGACCTCGTCGGCGGCAGCGGCGGTGGCGGCGGGGTCAACTCTGGAACAGGCGGCGTCGACCAAGGTGGTGGACGGGGTAGACGCCACGGCGGCGGCGGCGGCGGCGGAGTTAGCGATGGAAGCGGCGGCGGCGGCGGCGGCTGCGGCGGGTGAGCCCGCAGCGGGGTGGTGGCGGCCGCTGTTCTACGCCGCGTCGGTACCCGCCGGTCTGCTGGCGGCGGGCGCGTTGGGCGGTGTGGCGGCCGAGTCCCCCGTGTGGCTGCTGACGTCCACCAGCGGGTCCGCGGTGCGGTCGCGCCGCAGCCTGGCGCTGCTGCAGGGCATCCGAGGGCGCGCGGCTGTGCAGTGGCAGGAGGACGTCATGGGCAAGGGAGCCATCATTCGCGCGGATGACGCGGATGCCAGCGAGGAGAGGCCCGGCGAGGCGGGGGGGGAGGTGGTGGGGGCGGACGGGGCGGGGGGGGCGGTGGACCCCGATGAGGTGGGCGACGGGGTGCTGGGCTCCGACGAGGCGGCCATCGACAGCTGGGCATGGGCGCACAATCTTCCACTTCTCACTTCCACCTGAGCCGTTCTTGTCACTGAAATCCACTGTAACCACCCAAACCACCCAATGTGCCCCTCAAAAAGTTCTCACGTCAAGCCGAACAGTTTAGGAGTGTGCGCCCCTGGCGGTGGGGGCAGCTGCTGGAGCGGCGGAACCGGCAGCCGCTGACCATCGGCCTCGGCCTCTGCGTCCTCGCCGCCTTCTCCGGCTCCAACACCGTCATCTACTACGCCGCCTCCGTCTTCAAGGTGCTGCCCTCAGATTATCGTCCGCGTTTGGTTTCATCAAACCCCGGTTCTAGAATTAGACCGGCATCCGGCAAGCGATATCTGAAGACACTACTGACATGAGCGAGGCCGTAGTTGAAGGACGCCGGGGTGGACAGCCCGAGCCTGCTGACGTGGGCCGTGGGGGTGCCCAACCTGTTGGGCGGCCTGGTGGCTCTCTTCGCCACGGACAAGCTGGGCAAGGTCCTTGCAGTCGTTCCCTTTTCAGCTCAACTTGAGGGATCATTTGAGTGGCGTGGACAGCCGTCAGCGACAGAGCGGCTTCAGTCCTAAGTCCTGAGTACTGAGTCCGAAGCCCTGAGTCCTAAGTCCTAAGTCCTGAGTCCTAAGTTCTAAGTCCTGCACGAGGGAACGAGTGTATGGCCCTGAGGGTGGGCCGCCGACCGCTGCTGCTGATCTCGTTCGGCGGCATGGCGGCGTGCCTGTTGGCGCTGTCGGTGGCCGCCGCGGTGACCCCGGGGCAGGTGGAGGCCACCTTCTGCAGCCTCAGCCCCGGCGAGCGCCCCACGGAGGCGGGGGCTCCCACACTCCTCCATTTCTCACCTACGCCTGACCCGTTTTTGGTCGCAGCCGATAGAATGACGTCAACCATCCTATGCTGTGGCGAGTAAAATGCGTCAGTCGAACCCTTGTGTCTTGAGTAAATGACAATCTAAGATGTGGAGAGCACTATGCACCAGTTCCCACGGAAGTGTATTCCGCAAAATATTCTTTATGTTACGTTGATTTGTGGAGCAGTGTAAGCCCCTCCGTGGGAGGCGGCGTCGGGCAACACCTGCGTGACATGCGTGACCATCGCCGCCATCTGCAGCGACCTGCCGGCGCCCTCCCTCGCCGACCACCCCACCTACGAGCCGGAGCGCACCGTGGCGCTGCTGACCATCCCGGCCTACACCCTGCTCTTCTCGTTCGGCGCCGGGCAGGGCCTGGCAGATGCTGCCCACCACGTCGTCTACACGCATTCGAACCCTCGTTTGTTGTATTACGTGTCATCCCATGACGCGACGAGCAATATCTGCCCGGCCCCAGGCTGTGTAGAGCTAGTGTTCTCAAATTGTCGTTCGTGTTTGAAGCCAATCCCTGGTTTTTGAGTTAAACGGTATCCGGCGAGTGTTATCTGAAGGCACTTCCAATATCTGCCAGACCCTATCGCCGGGCCGGTGCCGTGGCTGCTGTACAACGAGGTGTTCCCAACGCGGATCCGCGCGCGCGCCACCGCCGTGTGCACGGCAGGGTTTGACTCAAGAAACGAGGGTTCAAATTAGTGTCGATGATGTGGCATGCGGGGGGGCTAGCGGACTTTGCTCGCTACGTCATAGTATGCCGAGTGACTCAAGAATTGAGGGTTCCACAAGCGTGTCGATGACGTGGGTTGCAATATATGCCGGGCCCTATTGCACGGCGATCAACTACGCGGCCAACACTGTGGTGGGCGCCTCCTTCCTGCCCATGGTGGGGCGGTGCAGGCTGAACCCCGTGCTTGCAAGCACGGGATAAGACGTCCTTCGCCGCAGGTCTCTGACTCAACACCCGTGTGTGATACTCCGTGATCTTACTCCGTGCTACTCTATTGAATGTGCCTGGTTTCAGCGCTTGAAACTAAAATGTGGATGAACCGCTTTCAAACCTTGCATTCAATTTCAACTTGCGCCGCTACACCATGGTGTCGGTGTGGGGGCTCAAGGGCACGTATGCGGTGTACGCCGTGCTGTGCTTCGCGGCAGGGGCTTGCACTCCTCCACTTTACAGCTCAACCTGAGACGCTTTTGGTCACCGAAACACTGAAAGCACCCAGCGTGCCCCACAGACGGTGCTTACGTTGAGCCGAAGAGTGGAGAAGTGTGCGGCCCTGTTTGGCGGGGTACAAGTTCGTGGACAATCTGGTGTTTGAGACGAAGGGGCTGGCGCTGCAGGACATCGAGGGGGTCATGGCCGACCGCGAATTGGGGTGGCAGCGGGACCGCCGCCGCCTGGATGCCGCCGCCGCCGCGGCAGGGCCTCACACTCGTCTACATCTCACCTCAACCTGAGCTGTTTCTGTCACTCATAATACACCCTAAACACCCCCTAAACACACCCCAAAGCCTCAACATCCCCTAAACACCCCCAAAACACTCTCCCCTATC
>Ga0307488_10003327_pt1 | contig 13472 bp, 11 predicted proteins | sample SB02metaG_FD_202248 | JGI IMG/M metagenome (GOLD analysis project Ga0307488, IMG submission 202248) | Sea-ice brine microbial communities from Beaufort Sea near Barrow, Alaska, United States - SB 0.2 | ecosystem: Environmental > Aquatic > Marine > Coastal | place: USA: Alaska | collected...
CACTCCACAGCGCTTTGCTGATCAGGTGGGGGTTGTTGGCGATAAGCGTGTTGGCGGCTTTGAGTATGCGGCCGGTGGAGCGGTAGTTCTGCTCGAGCTTAATAATATTGAGGCTGGGAAAATCCGTCTGCAGTTGCATGAGGTTTTCCGGGCGCGCACCGCGCCAGGCGTATATCGACTGATCGTCGTCGCCGACTACTGTTAATGCCTGTTTTTCATTGACCAATGTCCGCACCAGTTCGTACTGGGCTAAGTTGGTGTCTTGGTATTCGTCTACCAGTAGGTAGCGGATGCGGCGCTTCCACTTGCCGAGGATCTCGGGGTTGTTACGGAACAGCAACACTGGAGTCATGATCAGGTCGTCGAAGTCTACGGCGTTATAGGCCTTTAGGGCGCGCTGATAGCGTTCGTAGAGCATGGCTGTGGCTTGCTCGCTGTTGCCTGCGGATGCACTGGCGGCTTGGTGAGGTTCGAGGAGGCTGTTTTTCCAGTTGGAGATGGTGTTCTGGGCGGTGTCGATAAGCTTTTCATCGAGTTCGCTGTTGCGTGCTAACAATTCTTTTAACAGATTGCGGCAATCTTCTTGATCGAGAATCGAGAAGCCCGGCTTAAATCCCAGGGTTTTGATCTCGCTGCGAATAATGTTCAGACCCAGGTTGTGGAAGGTGGAGACGGTGAGGCCTCTGCCATCGGCTTTGCTGAGCAGGCTGGACACTCGGGCTTTCATTTCTCGAGCGGCTTTGTTGGTGAAGGTGACGGCGGCGATATTACGCGCGGGGATGCCGCATTCTTCGACTAGGTAGGCGATCTTCTGCGTGATTACACTGGTTTTACCACTGCCGGCACCGGCGAGTACTAGCAGCGGGCCGTCGATATATTTCAGCGCAGCCTGCTGCTGGGGGTTGAGCGTTTTGGCCATTTGGTTCTCTTTGTTGTTTTATCGGTTAGGGTCCGCAGACCCTTAGGCCATTTCAGAAATTACGCTGCGCTTCTCTTGTAACAGGGTCAGGGAACTCTCGAAGTCATTGAGTTTTTGACGCTCTTTGGCGACGACTTCTGCCGGCGCATTGTCGACAAATTTGGCATTGCTCAGTTTGCCAGAAAGCTTTTTCGCTTCGAGGGCATTCTTTTCGATTTCACGATCCAGGCGTGCCAGTTCGGCGTCGACGTCAATTATGCCGGCCATGGGTACCAGGATTTCGAGATCACCGGCCAGTGCGGTGGCACAGAGCGGTGCATCTTCTGATTTATCGAGCCAGGTGATGGATTCTAGATTGGCCAGCTTGCTGAGGAACTGGTGGTTGTCTTGCATGCGCCGCTGGTCGTTGGCACCGCCTTTAGCCATATAGATCGGCAGTGCTTTGGCGGGAGAGATGTTCATCTCGCCGCGAATATTACGCACACCGATAATCACCGCTTTGAGCCATTCAATATCGGCCAGAGCATCTTGATCCACTTGGCTGCTGTCGGCTATTGGATAGGGCTGCAACATAATAGTGTCGCCCTCGGGATTGAGTTCAACACCGGCCAGTGGGGCAATGTTTTGCCAGATCTCTTCGGTGATAAAGGGCAGCATGGGGTGAGCTAGGCGCAAGGTGGCTTCTAATACTCGAACCAATGTGCGGCGAGTGCCTTTCTGCAGTTGCGGGTCGCCATTTTCGTCCCACAGAACTGGCTTGGACAGCTCTAGGTACCAGTCACAGTATTCATTCCAGACGAAGTCGTAGAGGGCCTGTGCGGCGAGATCAAATCTATAGCTGTTGATGGCGTCGGTGACGTCGGTTTCCGCTTGCTGTAGGCGCGAGATAATCCAGCGATCGGCGAGGCTGAGTTTGTAGTCTTCGGAATTGTCTTGGCCGCAGTCTTCGGCACCCTGTTCTCCGCTAGCGTTCATCAGTACATAGCGCGAGGCATTCCAGATTTTGTTACAGAAGTTGCGGTAGCCTTCTAGGCGTTTCATATCCCAGTTGATATCGCGACCGGTTGAGGCCAATGCGCAAAGGGTGAAACGCAATGCGTCTGCCCCGTGAGGCTCGATGCCATCGGGGAATTGTTTTCTGGTGCGGCTGGCGATCTTGGCGGCTTGCTGCGGCTGCATCATGTTGCCGGTGCGTTTGGCCAGCAGGCTTTCGATATCTATGCCGTCGATCATATCCAGTGGGTCGAGGACATTGCCCTTAGACTTGGACATTTTCTGACCCTGCTCATCGCGGATCAGGCCGGTGACATAGACGGTTTTAAAGGGTATTTCGGGCTCGCCTTTTTCGTCTTTGATCAGGTGCATGCTCATCATAATCATCCGGGCGACCCAGAAGAAAATAATGTCGAATCCGGTGACCAGCACATCGGTGGGGTGGAACATTTTCAGGCGGTCGGTCTTCTCGGGCCAGCCCTGAGTGCCGAAGGTCCAGAGTGCGGAGGAGAACCAGGTATCCAGAACATCTTCGTCTTGCTTGAGGGCGATATCACCGAGGCTGTATTTTTCACGGACGTCAGCTTCGTCTTTGCCCACATAGGCTTTACCGGCCTCGTCGTACCAGGCGGGAATCTGATGACCCCACCAAAGTTGGCGTGAGATACACCAGTCTTGAATATTGCGCATCCACGAGAAGTACATATTTTCGTACTGCTGGGGAACAAATTTGATGCGTCCATCTTCTACTGCTTCGATGGCCGGGCCGGCGAGCTTCTTGGCGTCTACGTACCATTGATTGGTGAGCAGCGGTTCGATGACCACGCCGCCACGATCGCCGTAGGGTACGGTCATCTCGTTTTCTTCGATGCTTTCCAACAGACCTAGAGCTTCAAAATCGGCGACGATTTCACGGCGCGCGGCAAAGCGTTCCATGCCGCGGTATTTTTCCGGCAGAGTGGCGTCGAGGTCGTTGTTGTCGCTGCCGTCGCTGTTAACGCATTCTGCGGTCTGGCGAATATCGGCATTGGTGGTAAGGATATTGATCATCGGCAGCTTTTGACGCTGGCCAACTTCGTAGTCATTAAAGTCATGGGCTGGGGTGATTTTTACACAGCCGGTGCCTTTTGCCATATTGGCGTAGTCGTCGGCGACAATCGGAATTAAGCGGCCCAGCAAGGGTAATTCGACAAACTGACCGACCAGATTTTCGTAGCGAGAATCTTCTGGATTCACCGCGACGGCGGTATCGCCGAGCATGGTTTCAGGGCGCGTGGTGGCGACAACTATATAGTCTTTGCCGTCCAGTGTTTTGGCGCCATTGGCCAGCGGATAGCGCAGGTGCCACATCTTACCTTTGACTTCGCGGTTCTCAACTTCCAGATCAGAGATTGCGGTGTGCAGTTTGGGGTCCCAGTTGACCAGGCGCTTGCCACGATAAATAAGGCCGTCGGCATGGAGGCGGATAAAGGCTTCTTGGACACCCTTATAAAAGCCATCATCCATGGTGAAGCGTTCAGTTTCCCAGTCTACCGAGTTGCCGAGACGGCGCATCTGCTGAGTGATGGTGCCGCCGGATTCTTCTTTCCATTCCCAGATTTTTTCAATAAATTTTTCGCGGCCCATCTCTTCGCGGCCGGGTAGGCCTTCGGCGGCGAGCTTGCGCTCGACAACCATTTGCGTGGCGATACCCGCGTGGTCGGTGCCCACTTGCCAGAGGGCGTTCTTGCCTTTCATGCGATTGTAGCGGGTCAGGGCATCCATAATGCCGTGCTGCAGGGCGTGGCCTATATGCAGGCTGCCGGTGACATTGGGTGGTGGAATAACAATGCTATAGGGCTCGCCAGCGCCGCTGCCGTTCATGTCGGGGGCAAAGTAACCGCGTTGTTCCCAGGTTTTATACCATTTGGTTTCTATATCCTGGGGGGCAAATGTTTTTTCCATTATCGAACTCGACTATCTGGTTTTAAGGCTGGGAATTTAGGGGGCAGATTATAGGGGCTGCTAGCTTTTGTCGCTAGCGCTGAGGGCCAACAACTGCCCTGAGAGGGAATTAATTTTCGCGCTTAAATCGCTCGACCACCAGGTTGCGAATCTTCTCGCGCAATAGCTGGTCAATTCGCGGGCGCATTTTGCTCATTAGTTTGCTGACCACGGCGTTGATCTGTTCGTTGCTCGCCCCATTAGGACTGGCTTGCCCGCTAGAGGGCTTGTCAAATAGATGCTGCTGGGCTTGATTAAACTGGTCGCTGAGTTGCTTCTCGCCATCCACTTCATCGCCTATCACATCGCTGAGAATCGGTATTTCGAGATTGTGCACATCTTCATCACTGAGACTTTCTGGCAGCTGTAAGTCGGTGTCACTCAAGGATTGAGCTGTGGCATCGGAGAGCAAATTATTTTGCAGGGAGTAGAGGTCGTCGAGCAGATCTTCGAGGTCTGCAGAACTCGACAGAGGACTGTATGCGCTGGATTCGGCCTGATTACTCATTTAGGGTTTAAATTTTTCGGTAAGGTCGTGGAAGCTTAGGGGATAGCCGCGCTCTTTGTAAAACGTGAAATTGTCGCGCTTGGCCTGCTCGTAAACGGGCTCGGGGTAGATAACTTCCATAACCCGCTCAAAGCGGCTAAACCAGTTGGGTATTGCCCCTTGCAGATTGATCAGAATGCCGTGATGTTCGCCGGGGTCATTGCTGTCTACGCTAATGGCTATGGGCAGATGTTCAACTCCAACGCCGTGGGGGACAAAGGCGCTGGCCTGAAAGCCCCAGAGCAGTTTGTCTAACTGCTCTGCGGTGTCCTTGTCGGGCACCAAACAGAGCACCTGTTGTTTTGCATTAATCGCCTTTTGTGTCAGCTGACAGACCAGTGCGAGGGCGACCTGTAGGTCGCCGGATAATTTATAAAACGAAACACTGGTCATCTTTGCCTTATCCCGCTTTGCTGCGAAGATATTCCATCAAGATGGGTACAGGTCGACCAGTGGAACCTTTGGCTGCTCCTGAAACCCATGCGGTTCCAGCTACATCCAAATGTGCCCACTTATACTTCTTAGTGAAACGCGCGAGGAAGCAGGCGGCGGTAATAGTCCCAGCCTGAGGGCCACCAATATTGGCGATGTCGGCAAAGTTACTTTTCAGTAACTCGTCATACTCTTCAAATAGCGGTAGGCGCCAGGCGCGGTCGCCACTGCGCGTGCCGCTGCTGAGCAGTTGCTCGGCAAGTTCGTCGTCATTAGAGAGCATGCCAGCGGTAACCTTTCCCAGTGCGCCAATTACAGCACCGGTAAGAGTCGCAATATCAATCACGGTGTCGGGCTTGAAGCGTCCGGCGTAGGTGAGGGCATCACAGAGAATCAAGCGACCCTCGGCATCGGTGTTTAATACTTCAATGGTCTGACCCGACATGCTGGTGACTACGTCGCCGGGCTTGGTGGCATGGCCATTGGGCATATTTTCTGTGGCTGGGACTATGCCGACAACATTGATTGGCAGTTGATTTTCGATCAGTGCATTGAATACGCCGATCACAGAGGCTCCACCGCACATATCGTATTTCATTTCGTCCATACCACCGCCTGGCTTGAGACTGATGCCACCGGAGTCAAAGGTCACGGCTTTGCCGACCAAGACTATCGGCTTAACCGAGGCTTTGGTGCCCTGGTATTTCATCACGATCATTTTCGCTGGCACATCGCTACCGGCGGAAACGGAGAGCAGGGAACCCATCTTGAGTTTCTTCATATCCGCTTCTGTGAGCACGCTGGTGGTGATCTTGGCTTGGCCTTTGGCCAGTGCCTTGGCCTGGGAAGCGAGATAGTCGGGAGTACAGATATTGGCGGGCAAGTTGCCCAACTGACGAGCGACATTCATGCCGTTGCCAACGGCAGAGCCGTAGGCTAGGCCTTTTTTGGCGGCGCTCAGGTCGGCTTTAGTGGGCGCCCAATAGGTAACGGACTTTAATTTTTGTGCCTTAGTTTTGGCGATGCCCTTGGGCGCTGGTGCGTACTGGTAACTCGCGGTTTGAATGCTGCGCGCGACCATGCCAGCCTGCCATTCGCTATCCTCCGCAAGTCCTTCGCCAACCCACAGAGCTTTGACGCTGGGCGTCTTGAGCAGTGCCGCAGCACCAGCTTCAATCACTTTTATCTGCTGCTGTGGGCTGCTTGCACCTTCAGTGCCGAGCAAGATAACGCGCTTGCCGCTGGCACCGGGAATATGCATAACCAGAGTGGCACCGCTCTTACCGGAGAAGTCGCCAGCCTTGATCAATGAGGAAATCGCGCCGTCTAAAGACTTATCTAGTGCTTCAGCACTGTCTTTTAGTTGTGGGCCGGTCGGGAGAATGAGAGAATCCGCTTTTATGCTTAACAGCTGTGCGGCAGATGCAGTAAAATCCATGTTTGCTCCGTTTGATAGTCGTTTTTTGAATGATATTGAGCCTAGAACGATAGCATAATTTTCTCTACAACACCCAAGGGCTATAAGTTTAACCTGTGATTATTTTCCGTTATCTCTGCCGCGAAATTCTGTCTGCCACTACGGCGGTCTGCGTGATCCTGCTGTTGGTGCTAATGAGTGGCCGCTTCGTTAAATACCTCGCCAAAGCGGTGGCTGGGGATATGGATTCCAACTCTATCTTTGCGATGATCGGCTATCGCATTCCGAGCTTTCTCGAATTGACTCTGCCGCTGGCATTTTTTCTTGCAGTGCTGCTCTCCTTTGGCCGGCTCTATGTGCAAAATGAGATGAGCGTTTTAAAAGCCTGTGGTGTTTCAGAGCGGCGGCTAATGGGGTACACACTGATTCTCGCGTCTGTTTTTGCTCTCGCCACTGGCTGGTTGAGTCTGTCGATTTCTCCTTCCGGTATGGCTAAGGCTGAGGCGTTATTCGACGCTGAAAAATCCCGTAGTGAGCTGGATAAATTGATGCCGAAAAAATTCTATTCTCTGGCCGGCGGCAAAGGGGTCACCTATGCCGAGGCGGTGACCGAAGATCGCGAGTTAGATGAGATCTTTTTGGCCATGACTGCGGGCAGTGATGAGAACGCCGATCGCCGTTTGATTTTGGTGTTGGCCGACAAGGGTCGTCAACAGCAGGCGGAGAACAGCAGCGAGCGCTATCTGGTGATGGAGAGTGGCTATCGTATTGAGGGTGTTCCGGGACAGAATGATTATCAGATTACCCGTTTTGAAGAATATGGCTCGCGGCTAGAGAATACCCAACCGACTATTAAGAAAGCTAAGACCGATGCCATGGCTACGGGTTTGTTATTGGGGTCGAATGATCCAGAGCTGCAGGCAACCTTGCAGTGGCGTTTATCCATTCCACTGATGCTGCTAGTGGTGACTATATTGGCGGTGCCTTTAAGTCGCACCAATAATCGTCAGGGCCGCTATGGCAAGTTATTGCCAGCAATTGTGCTTTATTTTACCTATCTGGTTGCTCTTAATGCGATGCGCGGTGCGCTGGAGTCTGGCGCGATTCCGATCTATGTGACGCTGCTGCCGGTGCATGCTGTGTATCTGGGTATTGCTGTTTTACTGCTCAGATCCGGTGGTCCGAAAAAGTCTAATCTGGTGGTGACTGATGGCGAGGTGGCGGCATGATGCGTCGTCTGTCTTGGCATGTGGGGACCACGGTATTTGCTGCTATCGCGGTGACCCTGATGGTGTTGGTGGGGTTGGATTCGGTGGGTGCGATTATCGATCAGTCCGCTGATGTCACGCGCAACTACTTTTTCTCTGACGCACTGATATATGTAATCACCTTATTGCCCTCAAGAGTTTATGAATATATTCCCTTCGCCTCGCTGATCGGCTGCCTGGTGGGTCTCGGTTTGTTGGCGGGTAATAGCGAGGTGATAGTGATGCGTGCGGCCGGTGTGTCGCCGTTGCGTATTGTCGGTTTTGTGCTTAAGCCGGTACTGATATTTGTTATTTTAGGTATGACTATTGGTGAGTATTTTTCCCCTTATCTGGATCAGTTAGCTGAGGGCAAGCGTGAGTATTTGCGCAAGGGCGAGAGCGCGCAGGACTCTTCGTCTGGACTGTGGAACCGTGAAGGCAATCAGTTTATGCATGCCAATGCGGTGTTCCCCGGTGGTGTTTTGTATGGCGTGACACGTTATCAGTTTAATGATGAGCGCCAGATTCAAGAGGCGAGCTTTGCCTCTCGGGCGACCTTTAATTCAACTGAGCGCTACTGGATTGAAGAGAATGTTTCGGTGACGCGGTTTTTGGGTGATAGTACTGAACGAGACAAGCTGATTACCCGGCGCTGGGATTCGGAGTTGACGCCGAATGTGTTGATGCTGAATATTTTGCCTGCGGACTCGCTGTCGATTGAGAGTTTGTATAACTATATTGCTTTTCTCAAGCTGCAGAATATAGACACTGCAAGTTACGAAGTGGCCATGTGGCGCAAGGTGTTGCAGCCATTGATTATTATCGGGTTGGTATTGCTGGGTATCTCATTTGTCTTTGGGCCGCTGCGGGATTCGACTATGGGTTTTCGGATTTTTATCGGTGTGGTGTTTGGTATTAGCTTTCGGATTTTTCAGGATATGCTCGGCCCACTAAGTGTGGTGTTCCAGTTTCCGCCGTTGCTGGCGGTGTTGGTGCCGATTTTGTTCTGTGTGTTGGTTGGGTTGTTGTTACTTAGGCGCAGTGGCTAGTTGAGATCCCTCGTCGCTGCGCTCTGTAGGGATGGCAGGGTGGGTCATTCAGGCCGCTCAAAACTCTGTTATCCCTACCATCAAAACTCTGTCGTCCCGACCGTAGCGGAGGGACCTCAACCAGTTGGCAGGAGATCCTTCGGCTTGGCTCAGGGTGACAGTGTAATGTGACAGTATGGTTGTTGAGAGTGGCACCCTATGTCTCAGTTACAAACTACTGCAAAAACGCCGGCAACTTAGGCAGCGTGGCAACGTCTGCGGGTTCGTGCTGAATAATCACGCGGGCACCAGAAGCCTTAGCCAGCGCCTCAAATACGTCCATTGACTCTCGGGTTTGAGCCTCATCGCTATTAAAGCGCGGCACACGCTTTAGCTCCCGGCTTTCAGTGCGATGGTAGAGGTCTCCAGTGAGCAGAATCGGACCACTTTCGACCAGATTAACCTGCAGTGCACTATGCCCGGGAGTATGTCCCGGTAGTGCTAGGATCATGACTGATCCATCGCCAAACACATCATGATTGCCAGTGTGAATACTCTTATTAAGCTCGGCAAAAGCGGCGTTCTGCGCTCTGCTCTCATCACTGCTGAACATATGGTCAAATTCATTTTTATTCACCAGCCACTGACTATCTGGGAAAAGAGCTGCCTGGCCACTGTGGTCAAAATGGCTGTGAGAGATGGATATAAATTCAATGTCTTTTGCGCTCAGACCTATATCAGCGAGCTGCTCGGTTAATGTTCTCTCCAGCCCCATGGTAAAAATGCCGTCAGTTTGGGGGGCAGCGCCAGCCAATGCATGTGGCAAACCAAGGTCCCATAACAGATCCCCCTGGGGGTGACGGATAAGGTAACAGGTGTTGGTCAGGTTATCCTGTTGTCCGGCGTAGTCGCCAGTGGAGGAGAATGCATCGAGATCAGATACCTCTATAGAGCCACAGTCAAAGGTATAGAGGCTTAAGGGGGCTGCAGCGATGCTGTTATCTGGGAGTTCAGGCGCGGGTGCGCTAATGTTTTGTTCTTCTGAGCTACAACCGGCTAGTAATAGGCTTGCTACCATTAAGTACTTAATCATCCTGCTACTCCTTAATTTAAAAAGATCACTTATTTTATTTTAGCTAAGCATAGATCATCTAGCTCAGGACTCGCCTAACCGCCTTGTTCCATCCAGCGACTTTTGCATCTCTGAGTTCAAGGGGCATCTGCGGCGTAAAGTTTTTATCTAACCGCCAGCTGTCAGCAAAGCCCTGCTGATCCGGCCAGACCCCAGCGCGAGACCCAGCCAACCAAGCCGCACCCAGTGCGGTGGTCTCGGCAATCACCGGGCGGTCAACCGGTGCCTGTAAAATATCGGCGAGGCGCTGCATGGTCCAGTCGCTGGCAACCATGCCGCCATCAACACGCAGCACTGTCTCTACATTTTGATCCCAATCCGCGTGCATGGCACTGAGCAGATCCAAGGTTTGGTAACAGACCGATTCTAGTGCTGCCCGAGCAATTTCAGCCGGACCTGTGCCGCGGGTTAAGCCCAGCAGTGCTCCGCGAGCATCGGCATCCCACCAGGGGGCACCCAGTCCGGTAAAGGCGGGAATCATATACACGTCTTGATTGTCGTCGGCCTGTTGCGCCAGTTCCCCTGACTCTTTGGCGCTGTCGATAATACCGAGACCGTCGCGCAGCCACTGCACGGCGGCGCCAGCGATAAAGATTGAGCCTTCGAGTGCGTAGGTGACCTTACCGTCCAGTTGATAGGCGATGGTGGTGAGTAATTTATTGCTCGAGGCGACGGCGGTGGTACCGGTATTTAACAGGGCAAAACATCCGGTGCCATAGGTGGATTTCATCATGCCGGTGTCGAAGCAGGCCTGTCCCAAGGTGGCGGCTTGTTGGTCGCCGGCAATGCCTAAAATGGGGATCTGGCTGCCGAGTAGGCTGGTGCTGCCAAAGTCCGCGGCGCAATCTTTAACCTCGGGCAAGAGCGAGCGCGGGATATTAAACAGCGTTAGCAGCTCTTCGTCCCACTGGCCCTTATGGATGTTGTAGAGCATGGTTCTCGATGCGTTGGTGGCATCGGTGGCGTGGCTTTTGCCGTCGGTGAGATTCCATAGCAACCAGCTGTCCATGGTGCCAAAGGCCAGTTCACCGCGCTCGGCTCGGTCTCGAGCGCCTTCAATATTTTCGAGCAGCCAGGCGATTTTTGTGGCGGAGAAGTAGGGGTCGAGTAAGAGGCCGGTTTTACCGCTGACCATTGCTTCTAGGCCCTGATCTTTAAGGCCGTTGCAGTACTCTGCGGTGCGGCGATCCTGCCAGACGATGGCATTGTAGATCGGCTCGCCGGTTTGGCGATCCCATAACAGCGTGGTTTCGCGCTGATTGGTGATGCCGATGGCGGCAACTTGTTGGGCATTTACACCCGCGTCAACCAGTACCTGTTTGGCGGTGTCGATGGAGGTTTTCCAGATGTCCATGGCGTTGTGTTCAACCCAGCCGGAGTCTGGGAAGTGCTGGTCAAACTCTTGCTGTGACTGGCCAACGATGGCGTAATGCTGATCAAACAGTATGGCTCTGGAAGAGGTGGTGCCCTGATCTAGTGCCAGGATCAATTTTTTCTCAGTATCCATGATCGCGCCTTTTATTATTTTTCTTTTGGCAACACTACAACTTCAGTGGCGCTGTAAATGTCGTGCAGGCAGGCTTTGGCTGGTGGCACAAGACACCAGAGGTAGCCAATGCCGCCGACGGCAAAGGACAGGCTGGCGAGCAGGCTGCGCTTAATGCATTGCTCGGGGGTGGCCAGTGAGCCATCCGCTTGTTGCAATTTGAGCCGCCAGGATTTCATGCCCAAGGTCTGGCCCTGTTTGCGCCAGCATATATAGTAGTAGCCGACTAATGCCGCGATCAGGCCGGCAAAGCTGAGCCATTGAAGAAGCGCGCCTGGCTGTACATCTTCAACTTGCTCTGATCCATTGAACAAAACCTTGAGCACTGTTAGCAAAAATCCATAGGCGAGGATAATGGCAAAGAGCAGGAAGGCATCGTAGACAAGTGCGGCTAGACGACGCCATAAATTGGCAGTGGGATAGGGTTCGGACGAAGGTAGGGACATATATTATTGGTCAGCGTGGTTAATCATCTCCGAATTCTGCCGAAAGCCAGTACAATGCGCAATCATTAGAAAAACTATCGGGAGATTGTAGTGGATTGGATTTACGGCATACATGCTGTTCAAACCATGCTTAAGTCAGCGCCAGGGCGCGTACGCGAGCTGCATGTTCAACGTGGCCGTCAGGATGATCGTCTACAAAAGATTCACAAGTTGGCTGAACAGCACGGCGTGACCTTGCAGTGGGCGACGGTGAAAAATCTCGATGACAAAGTTGAGGGTCGCCATCAGGGTGTTATCGCACTCTGTGAAGAGGGGCAGACCTACGACGAAGCCTTTTTGCTTGAGACTATGGAAAAGCAGGGCAGCAAGTCGCTGTTTTTAGTCCTCGATAGTGTTACGGATCCGCATAATTTGGGCGCCTGTTTACGCTCTGCAGATGGTGCGGGGGTGCATGCCGTGATTGTGCCCAAGGATAATTCGGTGGGTTTGACCCCAGTGGTGCAGAAAGTCGCCTGCGGTGCTGCCGAGTCGGTGCCTCTGGTGATGGTGACCAACCTCACTCGCACGCTGGAGAAGTTGCAGCAGGCGGGCGCTTGGGTTGTGGGTGCCGCGGGTGAGGCGGAGCAGTTTATCTATGATTTGGATCTGACCGGTCCTCTGGTGTTGGTAATGGGTGCCGAGGGCAAGGGTATTCGTCAGCTGACGCGCAAGCAATGCGACTATCTGGCCAAGTTACCCATGGCCGGAGAGGTGAGTAGCCTAAATGTCTCTGTGGCAACCGGAGTCTGCCTGTTTGAAATTGTCCGCCAGCGACGCGCTTAAAGCCTGTTTAAAAAAATCTTCTAATATCACCTCTAATATCACTTCCAAAACATGCAGCCGAGACAAGAGTTCTCGGCTGCAATTTTCGGCTATGCTTAATAAATTGCGATAACCACCACGCAAAGTACGCAGGCAGCAATTTGGTCACTACCAACTGGCAAGGGATATGGCAGCGCAAAACCTTTATTCAATACCCAACATCCTCAGTCTCTCTCGATTGGCCCTGGTGCCGGTTTTGATTGTGCTGGCGTATTTTGCTCGGGCGCAGGAGTTTCTCGTGATTCTCGCCATCTCACTGTTGAGTGATGTTTTTGATGGCTATCTTGCACGCAAGTTAAATCAGGTTTCAGAGCTGGGCGCGAAGCTGGATAGCTGGGCCGATGTGCTGACTTATACTTGTATGATATTCGGTCTCTACTGGATTTGGCCCGAGTTGTTTGCCCAGCAGGCTTGGTTTTTAGTCGCGGCGGCGCTGTCGTTTGTGGTGCCGGTAGCCTATGCCTTAAGCAAGTTTGGGGAGTACCCTAGCTATCATACGCTGGGGGCTAAGACCGCGGCGGTGTTGATGGCGCCAGCTTTTTACCTGCTGACCCTTATGGGCGCCGATCTATTTTTTAACGCAGTAATTGTGTTCCATATCATCGTCGCTTTTGAAGAGATGGCGATCACCTCAGTTCTGACCCAGCCGCGCAGTGATGTGCCTTCAATATTTAGCCTAAAGGGCAACTCCAAACTGGCCAAATAAAGCCTCTGAAAAGCCCTGAAAATGTCGGTTGCAACGGGCAGGTCAAGTCACTACAATAGCGCGCCTTACAGCGTCTGGGCTTCTTGGCTCAGGCACTCCTTGTCTTACTGCAGTGACCGATAGGCGCTAGCAGGAGACTGTTCAACCCACGAGGAGATACAATGCGTCACTACGAAATCGTATTTCTGGTTCACCCGGACCAGAGCGAGCAAGTT
>Ga0307488_10003330_pt1 | contig 13465 bp, 15 predicted proteins | sample SB02metaG_FD_202248 | JGI IMG/M metagenome (GOLD analysis project Ga0307488, IMG submission 202248) | Sea-ice brine microbial communities from Beaufort Sea near Barrow, Alaska, United States - SB 0.2 | ecosystem: Environmental > Aquatic > Marine > Coastal | place: USA: Alaska | collected...
CTGAGCCTTCTACAGGCTGTCTAACTAACGGTGTTCTCTGCCCACCGTATGTGCCTCCACCTCCGTAAACACTACTACCAGTAGCGTAAAGTGCTAGAACATCTCCTGCATTAAGTACATAAGGTGCAGGACTAGTTGAGGTGGGAGAATCGTAATCGTACTTTAAAGATAAACTTGCATTAACAGCCGCTTCGGGAGCGTAGTTAATAATGATCCGTTGCATATCTTTGCGTATGCCAGCATCCCCCATTGTTAAGTCAGGAGATCTGTACTTACCATTAATAGTGACTCCATCAAATGTATTGCCACTTTCTTGCAAATAGACATACCCATCAAAGCCACCGTGTACTACAGTTTGTGGTTGTCTCTCATTGTCATAGTCTGTACAAGAGGGTCTAATACCTTTTAGCTCAGAGAATACAAAACCATTTTGAGTTAAACTAGCAATGATGCCCGTAGTAAAAGTTGTTGAATCTGTGTCATTAACAAAGAATATTCTATATTGAGTTTTACTTGGAACAACTACCGATTCAATCTTATCAAAAGTTTTAATATCATCAAATTTTGTTTGAACGGGTTTAGAGATTGTTCCTAGCTCAACGTCACCGATCTTGTCTGTACCGGCAATGGTACGCAATCCGTCAGGTGCTAAGAATACAATGTCACCACCTAGCTCTTGGACACTGTGCTTAGAGGAGCATCCTAGATCACGGGTAACTGGCTGTAATTGAAAGTCAGCTACTGTGTTACCAAGTAACTTAAATATCTTTTCTCTACCGAAGATATACAATTGATCTCGGAAAGTTTTTAACGCCACTACCGTGTCATCTATACTTATACTTCCTGCACCTGCTGCGGCAGAGAAGTCAGTTTCTAAGTAAGGGGCACTAAAGAATACTTCGTTAGGACTACTAGCTTGCCCAGATAAAAATACATGGCTTTGGAACACTTCAACAATAGAAGGAGCGGAAGGGGCACTTGAGTGTGAGATATCGGTTACACTCGTACCGTTGTAAAAACTAGCCCTGTTAGAACCATCTGCCCAGATTAGTTTATCTGTGCCAGTAAAGTTATAACGTCTAAATGAAAACTTCTTAGCGTTGCTTCTACCCGAATCTATAGAAGTCCATGTCTGTGTCACGACAGCATTGTCGCTGTGTGCTGCTGCGGTAGTGTTGTTTGCGGCTCTGCTACATCCAGTAAACTGAGTGACGTTTATTCCGGTATAGGTAATCTGTTCTGTACCTATTAATAATGTACCAGTTGCTGTAAATCCACTGGTAGCGTCCACTGTTATTGTTGTAACTGAATTATTGATTGCTCCATTAAGGGGACTTGTTTGATTGGTGGATCTATATACTGATTCGCCTCTAGCTGCAATAATTTCAGTTAGCCCATAACTAGCCGCCATTAAAACTGCTTCAGAACTGAGGTTACTGTAGGGAACTAAAGAAGTATTCCACTTCTCAAAGCCGTTGATTCTACGGTATCCACCGTTTATGTCTGACTCAAAGTTAGTTAACTCTAAGGCCATGCCGGGTTCTAAAGTAAATGCAGACCTGTTGAGAACTAAACCGCCTTCACAAGAGAACTGTAGCGGTTGTACGCCAGATTCATCAGCCATGTTATGTTACCGTAGAGGAAGCTAAAGAGAATCTGTTAGAGCGTGGTATATAAGTAGAGCGAACATAGTCATGGCGATTGCCAAGTACAGAAAGCATATTCTTAATGCCCTCTTCAAATCTATCTAAACTTAATTGATACTGCTGTATCTCACCTCTAAATTGATACCCATACATTACAGCACCATCTGCTACAACATGTCTAAACCTTTCCGGTATAGTTGGCGTATCGTTATGGGAGCCAAGATCAGCGGGGAAAACGTAGTAGTCAAACTTAATCTTATATGTGTTATCAGGGTATGGGTATAGTCCATATTTATTTGCAGGATCTCTGAAGACATGAGTTGGCTTTCCCCCTACTCCACTTGTATCTTCTTGAACACTGTACTTCTGTATATATTCTTTATAATCTATAAATGCTAGTTTTCTTCCTGTAGCACCTTTAGTTGCATCAGGAACTAATCTAAACGTATCATAGTCTACTAGCTTAGTACTAGTAGGAAGAGCATACCTTGTTGTGTTTGCAACTAAAGTAATTTCTGCTTCGTTATGATTAAAAGGCCAAGCGTATTCTTTTTGATTAATATGTCGAATAGCAGAGTTAACTGCATTTTTACATTGTGTTTGAAATCCACGAGAGCCAGTAAAGTTAGCAGAAGTCAATTCTACTTCATTAAACCTAGACAAGACTTCATTTGTAACGTCCAAATACGTGTATGCCATTTGATATATTAACCTATATAAAGAGTCAGGGGGACTCTAGAAATCCCCCATCATCAGTTTTATTTAAGCTAGCTGATCACGATCAACTTCGGCAGCAGCGTTTCCGATTGCATCAATATCCATAAGGATAGCGAACACACGGATTTGACCTGCTGTTGGGGCAGTAGTCGTTGCCTGCAACTCAAAGTCAATAGTATCTGCTGTAGCACCAATAATGATTGGAGCAGAGGCATCCGCACTAGTGGCGTAGCCTACACCAGAAGACAACGCAGAGGAGTCATCATCAATGTCAAAGGCTGCAACGTATCGAGTAACGTCTAAACCAGTAACACCAAGGTTAGCTGTGTTTCCATCTGCCGCACTTTGAACTGCTACTGTGACTTCAAAGCCAGCAGTAAGGATCATAGTGTTAGCAGGAACACTGATTGCGTGAATAATCTCATTGGCTTCCAACGCACCACCTTTTGCTGTAACCATGTCAGCAAAGTTAATGATGTTTTCTACCATATAAGGCGATCTACGGGGATTGGAAAGACCAGATCCCGCAGAGGTAAGTGTAGTAATAGTACCAGCAGTCATTAGAAATTCCTCCTATTAATAACCAGTGTTATAACGTGCAGTGACGATAGCTTCTGGACGAAGGATCTTACGACCATACAGATGCATACCACGAACAATGTCAGCAAAGCTATCAGGATCACGGTAGCTCTCAGTCTTATTGATCTGTTGAGCGGTAGCTACTGCTGAATCATGTCCAGCAAAGATTACACCGAAGTTAGTTGCCTGTAGTGTTACAGCACCGACAGCAGGACCAGTACCAACAGCAGGGCAGTTATTAGAAACATAAACACGGAAACCGTGAAGATTGTTAATAACAAGACCGTTCTGAAGGCCAGCGCCACCAAAGTCAGAGTTGAACAAGTTAGAACTTTCGTCTTTCAAACACTCAGCAAAAACTGGGTCAACCACTAACCAACGACCATTGGTATCAACATGCTGTTGATCCAACTTACGTGACATACGAGCGATCACTTGAAGGGCAGAAGTACTTGTAACTATAAGGGCAGTTGCTCCCGGCAGACGAGGAATAATAACAATAGCTTCGCCAGCTTGCGCTGCTCCACCATCATTCTGTGCAAAGTCTGTAGCATCTAACTTCATTGAAGCGAGAAGCTCATCCGTACCAGCAGATGCAACAGCAACTGTTCCATTAACTTGATCGTTAACGGCTCCAGCGGCGGCAGATATAGCAGACTGCTTGTAACCAGCCATGTAGCCCATTACTTCTTGGTCATACTGATCACGTAAGCGATATGCCGCACGATCTGTAGCCATTTGCATGAAGTTCACATGTGAGTGTGCTTCTTCAATGTCGTCCATTTTGAACGCAAAGTAATTTGACTTGTCGATGGTCAGAGAGAAATCTTCGTCATCAAGATCTTGCGCTGTGATTTGTGAACCACGAGTGTAAGACTGAACTGTGATCTCAGGCTCTTTGATGATCTTCACTGAATCGCCCATTTGAGCAATTTCACCGAAGTAGTCATTGTTTGTGATATCTTCTACTGTAGAAGACTTACGGAAAGCAAGTTGTACCTGCTTTGAATATATTACTGGGCTAAAGTTACCATTAGGTAGGTTACCGTAGCCCGCTGCAGATGTAAATGCCATGATGACATCTCCTGTGTTGCATTGAGTTAAGGTTATGTGTAACTTCGCAAGAGGCCATCTAGCATTAGGGTGGCTAATTCACCTGCCAAGGTGAGTATGCGGCCTAAGTAGTTAGGGTGTTCTGTGAAGGTGAAGTAAGGCTTCCTAATACTCTACTAACTGGCGGGAAAGTAAAATAATAGGTTGCCTTATTTCGAGTTAGTCGTGGGTATCCATGAAGGGGCCACATTTGGTCTGTATATAGTTATATCCAGAAAGTATTAAATGTCAACACATTTATCTTGCTGAACCCGTCATATCGTAAATAAATGTTCCAGCGCGAATAGATTCAGCGATTTCTTCTTGTTTACTTTCGTACTGCTGGGCAGTCATACGGTTAACATCAGACTCTCTAATTGCTTTACCTGATCCGTCAGTTTCTGGACTAGATCGTTGGCTACGTGTTCCAACCGATTTAGCTGCGTCCTTATTAGATGGAGACTTTTTACTTTTAATTCCCATGTCCGCTTTATATAAGTCAATAGCTCTTGACGCGGATACAGCATCAGAAGAGTTATCATATAGCGAGTCTTGAACCCATTTAGGCTGTTCCTCAACCCAGTTGTGGAATTCATCTGTACCACGAAGTTCTTCAAAGTCAGGATGGATTCGCATAAGTTCAGCTTCAGCTTTTTCTCGTAGCGCCTCCGATTTCATCTCATCTATTTGTTTAAACTTACTCTCGTACTCTGCTGCTTGCTCATGTGCTTTCTTCATTGCGATTGTTTCTACAATCTTAGCTACATCAGGGTACTGTTCCATCCACTGAGTCATTTCATCTTCTGACTTAGGATATTTAATTTCTTTCTTGGTAGATGCTTCTAGTTGTGTACGAAGCTCATCTACTTGTTCTTGCAGTTCCTGTTCCTGCTTTTGTGAATGCCTACGAAGATCTCCATACCTTTTCTTAAAGGTTTTTTCTTCTGCGCCTACTGGCTCTGGGCCATTGTCAATGTCTTCAGCGTCTTGTGGGTTCTTGTTTGCCTCTATAAGCTCCGCAAGTTCTGCCTCTTCATTCTCAATGCGATCTTTATTTTGATTCCTTCTAGCAAATCCTGATGCTACTTTTACTTGTTCTACTTTCTTAGTCATTTCAGTTGTAGTTGTTGACATAGTTTCCTCACATGTCTGGGGCTAACGGTTGCCGAAGGGCGTTAGGTAGCCAGTTAATGCAGATTATTTTTTAGAAGCTAATCCACCTCGCTTCATTTTAGGCTTACGCTTAGTCTTTACTTTAGGAGAAGCTAGGCCACCTTTTTTGAAAAAAGCACCGTCTGGTGGAGAGTCGGCAGCCTGCTCTTCTTCTTCTCTATCCTGTGCTTCTCGTGCTTCTCTACTTTTTGCTGGTTGTGTTTCTTTTATTGAATCCTTAGTTGGATAAGCATCGTCTGTAATGGTGTTGTAGCCGGTTGAGGAGGTTGGATAACCATCGTCTGTAATGGTGTTGTAGCCGGTTGGGGAGGTTGGTTTTGTAGGTGTACGCGCATCAAGGATTTCATTAACTTTTGTGCCGAAGGCGTGGGAATCCACACCGCCCCACCCTGTAGTATACTCCGCTAGATCTATTCCTAACTCTTCCGCTGTCTTTTCAATTGCTGAATCTACTTTTTGAAAAGTCCTTAATGATTTTGCTACAGCAGTATAAACATTTTCATATTTTCCTGTATTTTGCGGATCTTTCCCCCACGTTTCCGCAAAATCCTTATCTACTCTCGCAAGAGCGTTATAGGTTTCTTTGGTTTTATCTGCGAGGTCTTTATCTTCTTTCTCTCTTTCCCTTTCCTCAATTGAATCGCCTTGAACAGGTTCAGAAACAGTAGGAGCTACAATTTTAGGTGCTTTCTTGGCTTCTGCTTCCGCATCGTAAGGCTTATATCCTTCGGGGATAGCCATAGCTTCTTTACCATTAACAAATGGAATAGTAATACGCTCCCCATTTGGTCCTATATATTCTTTTTGCTCTGTTACCGCAGACGCTTGCTGTGCCGCCATTTGAGCGGGGGCTTGAACAAAAGAAGCAAAACTAGCAGGTGTTGTAGTAGGCGCTTTATACATTGGAGTAAATTGAGAACTTTGCAATGGATTAGAAGCAATAGGATTAGTAGCAAGACCACCCACATTAAATTCCATAGTGGACGGATCATTAGGATCAAACTGATCAATCATCGAGTCAATATCAACTTCCATAGAAGCAGTATCAGACATAATGGCCTCATCAGAATTACCCATCTGCCCCATGTTTTCCATCTGCTGAAGACCCCGCTTAGCTTTATTACGAAGCTCCATGAGGTTTTCGAGGCCAATGTAACGAACTACATCTGCTGGGAGTACGAACTCACCCTCACTTAGTTGAGCAGGTATATCATCTCTGACTTCCGATTGCGTAGACCCAGACGGAACATCATTACCAGACACAGGATCAATTGAACCACCTTGATCTCTTAATCCACCTTCTTCTAAACCGCCGATTGCAAACATACGCATCTGCTCTTCAGTTTTCTTCTTCGCCCGTTTAGCCATCTGCTAAAGCCTCATCTCGTAAGTATTTAAGTGAACGCAAAATTTGTATTGCACCCTGCGCTTGATGAATGGATATTATGTTATCTGACTGTTCTAACTTCTTGTGTTGATCAGCAATCATAATATCTAAATATTGACTGTACGCTTCCCATTGCTTATGATTACTGCAAAGGGGCTTGAGCTTGCTGACCACCTTCTGGCGCTGCTGGCTGTCCACCTTGATCATTTCCTGTAAATCCTTGTTCCCCCGGTATTGGGGTTTGTCCTATTCCAATGTTCCCGCCACCTGCTCCAGTTGGATCTTGTACTCCCGGTGGTCCACCTGTTGGTGGTTGAGGAGGTGCGGGCGGTGCATTCTGTTGCATAAGTTTCTGTTGCAACGCAGCTTCTTCAAAGCTGTTAGTCACTTTATCTGGATCGAGATCCATAGACTTAGCAATTTCACGTACAATATAAGGGAACTTAGCAAACGGTGCTAGCGTAGGCGAAGCCGCCACTTGTAAGAATTGCATCAGCCTTTGTGAACGCACTTCATTCGCCATTAAAGATTCAGTACCACGCGCCTTAACTTCTAAGTCACCCTTTATATTAGGATCAAAATCAAACTGCATATTGAAAGAAAACATCGCTTTACCTAACGGGGCTAGCAGATAGTCATCTACGTTTTTAATAACAGTTTTAATTCCTCCAGCAGCGGCATTCATTAACATGGAGATTCCACTGGCTGTTCTACCGACACCCGAAACTCCTGTCTGCCCGTGAGCAAATGAGGGGAAGCCTGTTGACTCATCCGCGAGGATTCTCGCCTTGTCAAACAATTGCAGATTCTCTTGAGATACATTTGGGAACTTTGTCCCAAAAATGGCTTGACCCGGAGCGCCACCTTGACGGCGAAACACTTTACCCGGATACACAGAGAGATCTTGTCCGGGCACTAAGTTAGTCTCATCAATCTCGATGAGCAAATTACCTGACAAGACTGCATTGTCCACCGCCATACGCATGAAACCGTTCATCAGTGTTTGGGTATCGTCCATGTTTTCAGCGATACCCACACCGAAGAATGAGTAGGGATTTAACTCATACGGCACAGCATAGTATGGTATGTTGGCAGGCTTAAAGGGGTTAATAACAGCGCGTAGAATGCGACCATTACAATACCAAATATTTGCTTGTACTTCGTCGATCTCCCCAAGATCATCTGGCAGTTCAACATTCGCAGTTTCAAGAACATCTTTATCAATAATGCCCCAGTACTCCATCACTTCAAATCTTTCAATGTCATAATCAGTTTGATAATCACGAAGATCATCTTCCCAATACTTTTTGACGTAGCCTTCACCCATAGTAATGACTTCATCAATAACTTTTTTACGGAAGAACGGACGTTTCTTGAGCGCACGTAACTGAGATCGTGACATCTTGTGTCTCTCAATTATATATTGAGCTTCGTCCATATTAGACGCATCTGGATCTGGGTAGAAGTTCCAAACAGAAACATGTGAAGTAGAAGGCACAGTTTTAAATTGTGGGGTGTAGCTCCCCTCTTCATCCCAGTTTGCGTATTCTTTATCTATAGCAAATGGGCCTTTCATAATGCCATGACCAAATAACGCCATTTCAAAAGCAGTGGATCTTAGTTGCTTAGAAGCGTGTGCTTCCTCAAGCTGATCCATTATCTTTTTCTCCATGTTCTTAGCAGCATAGAGAGCAGGCTCGAATGTTATTTGTGTTGCTGTAAGACCCGGACCAGCTTGCAAGTTGTCAACATCTTTAAGTTTAGTTTGCAGTGGTCCAAGATTCATTTCCCTTAGACTGCTAGCAGTAGCTCCCGCAGGGAAGTCTACTCCATCGCCATCAAATCCATAGATAGAGCCTTCACCAACTGGGTTTTCTTGTTGCCCATTTGGAGATGGTTGCATATCAAAGTTAACAGCACTAGATACGCCATCAGGCAAAACAGTAGGGTCTACAGATATAGGGAATTTTTGATTCGCAAACAGTACGTCGATAATTTGACCATACGCCGCTAGAGTTTTTGTTTTAGTTACTTTAATGAATACGCGAGACTTTTCAGCGGAGGTAAACTGTACCTCTGGGCCATAGACACCTCGATAATTACGGTATGCTTGTATCCAACGCTCCTCATCTTGACGACGGGCATCCTCTGATTTATTGTATCGCTCTTCTACAAAGCGAACTAGTTGTAAAGTTTCTGGATCTTCCATAGAAGATTCTTTAACATCATCTAATGCAATCTGTTCAGCGGAGGAGCTTTCAAAGATATCGTTTTCATCTTCCATTTTTTCTAGTATCCAAATGTAGAGTCGGAGGGTACATAAGATGACGGACTCTGATGAGTCGGGTCAAAGTCCCATATAGAGAAACGAGGTCTAGACATTATGCCATAACGCATCGCGTCATATAAGTGGTCTTCTGACTTCGTGTCGATATCCTCTGGATTCTTTTTATCCAAAGGAATAATAGGCAATTGTGCAATTATATTAGTACAAGTATTAAAAAACTTTATTCTGGGTTCCTCAGTATACTCATCTGTCTGTAGTCTTCGGTGTATCTCATTCTTACCTGACACACGCGAACCAGCAGACCTATCTGATGGCCTCCATCTACAGCCCTTTTGATTCATTTGCTCAGCCAGAGAAGGACCAGTATCCCCCCGTTTATGCCAGCACGAACTGTCTAACACGCCGTATTTGATGTTGCCGTCACCCGATTCCATATCCATGACCATATCCGCAAGATCAGTTGCGAGAACTTTACTAACATATAACTCACGATAGACAATAAGCTGTTCAGCAGGAGTACAGGCAAACCAAACAACAGCAGAATAAGAGCCGTACCCATAATCACATGCCCTAAACTTAACCCAATTATTAGGAATGTCAAAGGGATCAATAGCATGTATATTTCTGTCGAACTCAGGAAACGCAGCACCCTCCGCAACATCCCAATTACCCTCTAATAGCTGTTTACGTTGATGCTCAGGTAAAGACAAGAGCATTGCTTCATAGTCCCCCTGATCATACAGATGGGGGTTATCTGACAACATGGCAGGAATAAATCTACGTTTAAATAATGGCTGATACTCTTTAGAATGACCTTTAGGGTATGCTAGTGTTTTGCCGCTTTCAATATCCGTTGCATTAAATGAAAAACCCGGTGGAGATGGATCAATAAACATCTTCTTCACCCAAGAATGTCCCGGTCCTCCGGGGTTAGTGGTAGCCCGCATAAAGACAGGTAAGTCTGGCGCTGTGCTACGCAAACGAGATCTCATATAGTCCCATGCAAAGTTTGTGTGCCATTGTGTTAACTCGTCGAATCCTATCCAACTAAAAGCCTGTCCTTGGTATCTTAATACGTCGTCGTCCCGATCTAGATAAGAGAACCACAACCTTGCGCCGGAAGGGGCAACCCATTGCATCTTTCTTTCTGACCACTTGATTCCCGGCCAGATCTTCGGGTACATCTCCTGAGACTTCCATACAAGCTCTCTAAGCTCCTCATTGGTGTGTCTTAATAGCAACCCACTAAAGGCACTATGACCCATGAACCTGAGAGGATCTGCTAGCATTGCGTAGGACTTTCCTCCACCTGCTGCGCCACCATATAGGACTTCTCTTTCGCCAGATGCCAAGAACTCAGTTTGAGGACCGGCATTAGGTCTAAATATTACGTTGTATTCTTCCTCTGGGCGTATTGGATCAAACTCATCCGGCTGTTGCGGATCTACCTTTACTTCAATGTTCGGTAGGGGCTGACTCTTTGTCGTCCTCTTGTTTTTCTTTGATCCTCGACTTCCTTGCGCCAAGACGCGATCTTTCGATGGTTTCCGCTTTGCTGATTGCCGCTTCGTACCTTCTGGCCCATTCGCGGAGAGTTGCACTTCGTCTTTTGTTGGATTGCTCACTGTCTATCCGTTTTTTTAAGCCCATGTGAGAAATACTACGGCCAGTTTGTTTTGCTAGCCAATTAGCCACTTCTCTGTAACTATATTGCTTTAAGTGATCTTTTGCTTTTTCTAGCGCCCTAAGTTCTCTAGGTACAGGTAAAAGCATGTCGGTATCATCAGGATCTTCTATATAACCAAATGGAATAGTGCGGGCTATTCTGGGTATACTCAAAAAATCATCGTCATCTATAACATTCTTAGGCTGTGGTAATATCCACTTACCTGTTGATCTAGTCGTTGTCATGTTCCTCTGGACGTTTTGGAGGTAGTATCATTACGCCACCGGATGATTCTACGTGTATTTTCTCAGACTTGATAATTCCTACACGATCCATGACTTCTTTGGCTGCTTGCATCTTCTCTTTAATTCCTAATTCAGTAGGGTCGTGAAGTGCGCCAACCATTGCCATCGCAGCGCGTGGTGCTGACTGTGCAAGGTACAAGTTTGTACGAGCTAGTATTTCTTCTTTTAAAGATTCTACTATACTCCCAGTATACTGATTATCGCTGTAGCCCGCTAGCTTTTTAGCTTCTACTAGACTGCCATTTGCTTCTTCAAACAGAACGTCTAGGAACTTTTGTTGCTTCTCTGTTAGTTGGCGTTTATTAGCCATTACTTTACCTTCCTGTATGCTCTTGTCTTTTGTGCTACTTTTTTAGGCTGTGCGGAAAACTGCTTACCTGCTGCTTTCGCTTTACGTTTCTTCGCAGTCGTTGCCGCATATTCTTTATCACTCAATGCTTTAATAGCTTTAGCTGGTAGGTAGCGTTCCCCTGTGGCTTTTGAGCCTTGAGTAGACGGACCACCACTCTTGGTTCGCCACTTTTGTTTTGTCCACGCCTTCAAAGACTTCTGTGGGGCTTTCACGATTTGTATCCACCACCTTTAGCTTTGTATCGCTTAGCAAGCATTTGGGCTTTTCTTGCGCTCCATTGTCCGGGCGCACCACCTTTTCCACCCGATTTAATGCTGTTGAAGAGAGTTTTTCGCATACCGGGTTGTGTATAATTTCCAGACGCATTGACTGTGCTACCGCCTTTTGCCATGTTTACGGAGTTGTACGGACTGCTTTTTGCAGTTCCCCCACTCATCATTTTAACAGTAGTCTTAGCTAACGTCTTTGCCTGCTTTGCGTGAGTCTTAGATGCTTTCTTTAAACCTGTAACTACTTTATTAATAGCCGCTTTAGTCTGTTTACCTATCGCCATTACGATATCCTTGCTGGGTCATAGTATTCTTCAACTGATATTGTAACATCCATAGTTGCCCCACTCTCCATGTAACACACAACTTTGTCACCCGCCGGTAGCGTAAAGAAAGAACCCGATACAACATCGTGAGTAGTGTTTGCGGACATGCTCAATCCGTTTACAATAAAACTGTAAGCAGAAGCTGAAGCGTCAAAACGCTGTATGTATATCTTTTTATTATTTGCAGTACCGTTAGACACATGCAAGAACCTAACTATAGCGGAGTAGTTGCCGGGACACGTATATAAAACATTGGCACTGCCACTACCGCTAGTAGCAGACACAGTGACAGCACCAGTGGTGAATTTACTATTTAGTAGATTAGGCACTAAATTGAACTCCTACTAGACCAATAACCATCGCCATAACTGTGTACAATCTCAGTTCCTTTATTTATATCTTTTAGTGCGACAAATACAATTAGGTCCATGTCATGTTCATCTGCGTACCACTCAGCGTTTGGACGGACTGAATGGTTGTACAACATGGCATAGCCTAAAGGGGCTATTGTTCTTTCATCATCTAAAAATGGTGTACCAAACAGATAATTCTGTAAGATAGCATTTTCAGTTACGTCATTTTCCTCTACTATAACAAAAGGGCATCGCTCAATAACTTCACCCTTTGGTATTACACTAGAAGCAAATACTCCAAACCCATGTATTTTAGATTTCTTTACATGGATGTTTAACATACGCTTTACTTCTTCTTAGTGGACATTCCACCACGCATCATTTTTTTCTTAGCGGTCTTAGCCATGCCACCGCCCATCATTTTCTTTTTGACTGCACCGCCACGCATCATCTTCTTCTTGGCGGTCTTCATCTTACCCATCATTTCTTAACTTCCTTCTGTACAAAACTAAACTTTCATATATGTCCGTTGGAAAGTGCTTATAGTAACCACTCTTCTCTAGACTCTTTGCTGCATCGTCCAGAACAGATAGTCGTTGAACGAACACCATAGCGTAATCAAGCTCTGAGTCTTTCAAGCATTCTACATCTTCTAAAAAATCCAATCCTGCTTCGGAGGGGCTGTAGTCCGGGTGAAACATCATTAGATGTATATCTTTCCCTAAGACTGAGAGAACCTCATTTGCCCCATCACAGAACCCATCGAGGTATTCCATGTCAGGGTATTCTTCTTCAGCCCATATGACCATATCAAAATTGTGATTGTCATAGTCCTGTATTAGTTTAGTCAGCCCATCAAGGCCAGTGTTAACGTCGAGCTTAACTTTATTCTCTGCCCACGCCTTCTTTGCGTAAGGGCACGGAGGTAAGCCATTAAGAGAAGCTGACGGTACTTCTAGAAACTCACTGGACCATTGCCGTATCTCTTGGGCAATATTACTTTGCACGGCGTTTAACAGCCCCGCCTTTTTTCATATATCCCATACGGTTACGAACGTGAGTAGGTAATTTTTTTAATCCTTCATTAGCGGAGGACACAGACTGTAAGGCTTTAGGTCCACCGCCAGCCATTGAGGAATTAGACATGCCACCACCAGCCATGCTGAGATGATCCACTACACTGCCACCTGTGGCATACGTGTGTTGATACATTTTATTCCCTTTGCCACGAGCCATGCCACCATCGGATTTTGTCTCACGCAGTCCTAACGCACCCATAACACGCTTTAAATTAGACTCCGCTGTATCTAGCC
>Ga0307488_10003331_pt1 | contig 13465 bp, 13 predicted proteins | sample SB02metaG_FD_202248 | JGI IMG/M metagenome (GOLD analysis project Ga0307488, IMG submission 202248) | Sea-ice brine microbial communities from Beaufort Sea near Barrow, Alaska, United States - SB 0.2 | ecosystem: Environmental > Aquatic > Marine > Coastal | place: USA: Alaska | collected...
TGGGCATTTGCTACATTGGACATATACTGACTATAACCACCTCTCTGTCTTTTTGACGATGATCTTCTCTTGGTTCTTTTACCACTCTTTCCTTTTCTACCTCCTTTTTTACTCTTCCTATTTCTAACACTTCGTATTCCTTTTCCTTTTCCTTTTCCTTTTCCTTTTCCTTTTCCCTTTCTTTTTCCACCACATTGGCTATTTAGGCCACGAGAAATGGGAGGATAACCTGAGCCAGCGAATAGTGACAAATTTTCACCATCCGATGGTTTATAAGAGTAATAAGGATATCCACCTGTTCCGAACGAGTTTCCACCAGCTTGTCCAGCTTGCATAGACGCATTCATATTAGTATCTGAATTAATACCATTATGTTCATAAGTAGAGTGTTCTCCTCTATGAACTGAATGTCCGGCACCAACTCCTGAACGATCAGCTAGAGTTTGTTGTTGTGAAAATTCATGACCAACTCCACCCTTCATCTTATGACTTCTTCTCTTGCTTCCTTTTCTTGCGCGACTTTTTCTTGTACGACTTTTTCTTGTACGACTTTTTCTTGTACGACGAATACGCTTTCCACCTGTTTTTACTACTTGATAAAGACCTTTTTGTTGTAATGCCAATTCACTACCAGACCCACTACATCCAGTAACCGCTCCAACTTTACTTGAAAATCCTGGGTTTGAGAAATGCGCATTTTGTGAATTAACTAATCCTGGTGATAGAACGAGTGACATATATATATAATAGTGATAAAAAGAATTTTATTGATTAAATGATTGTCTATAGTGATTTATTTGACTATGTGAATTATATGTTTGACGTTGTCCTCGATGATTATGTGATTGATTTTGACTATTATTATTATTATTAGAATTATAATTAGATTGTCTATTATTACTGTTATTATTACTGTTATAATGTCTGTTATTATGATTGTTATTATGATTGTTATTATATGAATTACGTTGTATATTTTTACGCATATTGGATTGTTCTAAATGTTGTTTCGATTCATCCATTGACGTCATTGTTGCAATTTGTCCATTCTGAACTATCTTGAGAGGAATATATGTATTTGTCCTTTTTTGAAAAGAACATTCCATAGTAACACTCTTGTCTAAGAATACAAATTTATCTTCACGAATATTTTCAAACTCTTCATCATCATCACTCTCTTCCAATGCATCTAAATTTGCATTCTCCTTAATTTTTCTAAATATTTTATTCATCATCACGCTTGTTTTATAATCAGGTATAGCAGCAACATGATATTTTTCTAAATTTCCATGTCTATTTTTAACATGTAAATGATATACGTCGTTTTGTACATCTGCTTTGATTACGAAAATTCTATTTTCTTGTTCATCTGTTTGAGTTGATCTATACAGGGTGGAAGTGTATAATCGTTTATTCTCTTGAAAATTTCTTTGTTGGATAGAATATATTTCATAGGGTATTTGCTTTGCGCTAGCAATGGCATTTTCAAAACTAGTTTCAATGAGTGGAAGACCTATACATATACCACTGTTTGTAAGAATAGACTGCTTCAATTCATTATCAAATATATGCTTTAATAAATTCAATTTAGAAATTTCATTGTTGGTTTCGATATTTTTCCCACGATAATAGTGAATATTTTCGGTAGAAAAGAAAGATTTATCATTCATAGAAAACAACGTTCCAAATAAAATAGTCCCCAATACCATTTTTTTCTCAAATATCTGAGGAATGACAAACATATCTGCGATTGATTTTTGTGTTCCTGGATTAATCTCTACGAATACACAAACCTTTTTATCTTGAAAATAAGTGAACCAAACAAGATGCTTTTTCCCTTTCGGAATTAAAAAATACATCTCGCTAAAAACTTTCTTATGTATATTTTCATAAGAAAGTTTCAAATTAGGCAAACGGCGTAATAAATTATTCTTATCATTGTGATTGAGTTTCATATACATACATATTGCCAATTGTCTTTAAACCAATTATGATATTAGAATGACGAATAGCTACTAGATGATAATGAACCTCCCATTAAATTCTCATTGGTTAATAGACCTCCTGTATGATTTACATTTGGAGTTGATTGTCCTTGTCCTTGTTCTTGTCCTTGTCCTTGTCCTTGTCCATTTGACATAGAATTTGTCGATTTTTTACTCTCACTAAGCTCTTTCAGATAATTTTTCAATTCGTCCTTCATATTAGAATTATCTACTGGTTCTGATTTTACAGGTTGAATGACCGTTTCCTTCATAGTATCAAATAATGCATCATATTGTTTTTGAGGTTTATTTACTAAATCTTTTACTTTGGGAATTGTCAAATTTGTCTTAAAAAATGTGAATAAATAATGAACTAATATTATTAAAACCAATGATATAATACTCATTTGAATAATCCACGGAAGCATGTTATATATTATTTATAAAGTTTTAACAATGATAAAAACGTAATCATATCTTCCTTTATCGATTCTGTGATTTCACCTTCTGCTGTTTCAAAATAAATTTCACTATTATTCACCAATACAATCGTCAATAAACTAGTAGGATGTAGTTTATATTTTTTTAGTTCCTTTTTAACATAGGTATAATGTAGTGGAATATAATACAGTTCCTTTCTAATATTGTCTTGATTTTGAATCATAAATGAAATTTCATTACTAAATGGATAATGTTCTAAATCAGAATTTTCAGTTATCTTGTATATTTTATTGCTGACAATTTCAAATATACCTTCTTCTGTATCAAAATGTAAAATATCGTGTTTTGATTGAAAATACTCTTCTAAAATATTAGCATTGTTAGTAGTAAGAGGTGTTTTATTTATATTGGTAATGTTATTAGGATAGATAAGCATTATTTTATATAATTAGCAGAAACCATTTAAACCTAAATCGTAAATGATTAGTAGTTATGGTAAATATCGTATTGGTTGAAAAGACTGGCGACTTGAAAGAATGCAAGTATAATGTAGAAAAGGATGAACTGTATAAAAAGTGTAAATTCAAGAAGGATGATGGTTTCGAACTGAGACACTCTTGGCAAACAAAGAAAAGTAAGTATTCATTTACTTCAGTTTCTCTGTATGCACGTGATACAGGAAAGGCAAATATGGAAAACAAATACGACTTGCCTCCACCGATTGATAATATTTTGTATTTTGGATGTATTGCACTTGTTGCGAAGAACGAAGATGGAGAATATATTGATTTGTCAGTAGAAGATTGGACTACCTTTTATGAGCATTTGTTTGGAGGATTTGAAAATCTGGCGGATACGGCAAAAGAAGACGAAGAAGAGGAAGACGAATTAGCAAATGTTCCAGCAGAAATGAAGACAAAATCAGGTTATTTAAAGGATGATTTTATAGTAGAAGATAACGTGAGTGACGGTACAATTAATAACAGTAGTAATAATAGTAAAGATGACGACGAATGGGAAGACGATGAAAGTTCAGAATTAGAACTCGAATTTGAGGACTATGTTTATAGTGATGAAGATTGATATATCTATAAAAAAAAATTGATTAAAGAATTATTACTATAAACATATAGTAATAATACATTTATAATTATGCGAGTAATTAATGATTCCGAAGAATTTCGTACCAATGTTGTCGCAAAAATAAAAATAATACTAGAAGATGAGATCATATGTTCCAATCTAGAAAAGGGAATATTTAACTATTCGTTGGAACATGCAGACAAACTTAATGTAGTCAAAAAATGGGATAATAGTTATTTCGTGAAAATTTATTTAGATCGTCTAAGAAGTATTTATATTAATTTAAAGGATGATGTCATTAAACAATCCATGAAAGATAAGACTATCAAGGCTCATACAATGGCGTTTATGACGCATCCTGAAATGCGACCGGATAAGTGGAATGAATTGATTCAAGAAAAAAAGATTAGAGATGAAAATAAATATGAACCGAAACTGGAAGCTTCTACTGATGATTTCAAGTGTTGGAAGTGTAAGTCAAAGAAATGTACTTATTATCAGCTACAAACAAGATCTGCTGATGAACCCATGACAACATTTGTAAATTGTCTAGATTGTGGTAATAGATGGAAGTGTTAGGTCTGACGACGATTGTAAATTACATTATATCACAAAAACATACATAAAAAATAATATAAATAGTTATATTATTTTTTATTTTATAACCCACCTCAAGCCGACGACAGACTGATTATAATATTTCCAAATCTTTAAGATGCCAATATTCAGAAGCACCACTAGGCATAGGTCTGCGAATAATAACTGGAATCATTTTTTCTTCTAATTCCTTCAAAGCGATTAAATATCCATCAATTAGAGGAATATCCAAATTTACCAATGGTTTTGCTCCATTATTCAATTGCTTAGCACGTTGTCCTAATATTCTCGTTTTCTCATATTTTGTTAAAAGTGGGATTGTTCTGTGTAAATCATCAATAATAATATTCTCTTTGTTTCTTTTAACTTTGGCTAAATTGTAAATTTCGTCGTAGTTATGATTAATTGAGTCAGGATGCTGATCCAATATGTAATTATGTCTCATTTCTCTGTCGAATTTTTGTAAATAATCATCGTCTTCTTCTTCATCTTCATCTGATTCATAATCTGAATCATGTTTTTCAAATTCAACAGGCATATCCAATGTTGTAGTAGGCAATTCATTTGCAGTCTTTGTTGTCTTTTTTATAATTGATTTCGCCTTTTTATTAATAATTCCAGTCTCTTCATCTATGCTAATATCATCGTCATTTCCATCTTCATCATTCTCACCATCATCTGAATCTATAATACTTACATCGCCATCATCTTCTCCATTTTGACTATCTTGGTCCTCTTCATCATTCTTTTCTTCATCATTCTTTTCTTCATCATTCTTTTCTTCATCCTCTTCAGCATCATTTTCAAGATTAATATCTTCTTCACCTGGTTGTCCAGTGATATTGTTATTCATTGTAAATGTAGGAGCAGATGATTTTTCTATTTCACTAACGGAATTCTCGACATCACTCATATTTTCAATATTTGATTGCTCTAAATCACTCATTCTTATAATAATATATTATTATTTACTTTTAAATAACATCAATTTTTATTTAAAAAATAATATATTACCTATTTCTATTCTTATTATATATATTTTATTAATGTATTCTTTGTTTGCTCTATTTTATTTTATATTACATTGATTTTTAATTGTTTTTTTCGGTTTTCCATACAGTATCACATTTTGCACATAAATAAATATATAACTTATTTAAATCATCATAACGAATGTAAATAACTTCTCTGTCTTCATTACCATCTTCTTTATTGCTACAACAGTCACTATTTGGACATTTGATTGTATTAATTCTAGGCAGAGTAGGATCCATCTTGGTATATTCATTAATAATATGATTGTATTTTTGTTCGCTTCTCTTTAATTGTGTCTTGGATACGCAAATATTATCCTTTGTTAATTTTGTATCTTCATGTCCACAGCTTCTACAATAATATATCAGAATGTTTTCATCTTCCGATGAAATTCTAATATAATACATGTTATCGCATTTGTCGCAAAAGTGCATCTTCTTGAATAGTATATATATTATATATTTAATATTTAATTCTTTTCTTCAATTTTTATTTATATACTGGGTAATTTACAAAATGTTTCATATGTGTTTTTCCAATTGATAGGAATATTCAGGTTGTAAATTCCTGTTCGCACGTTTTCACTGGGCTCGTCTTTTTTTCCTTCTAAAATAGTTAAAATGTCTGCTCTATTCTTTTTAAACTCGTTCGCTATTTCTGTTTCAAATAGTTCGTTAAATGGATTAATAGACCAACCTGAATCTTTCGATAATATACGATTTACAGCAAAATCGAAATTTTTAAACAAGATAATTTTGTTATATTTCGCAACATCAGAATGCTTTTCAGTGAATCCAGGTTCGTGTAAAAGCGGCATATTATCCATAATACTAACAATTGTAAGTAAAATAGTTCTGATGCTTTGACAACCGGTCCATTGATCTCCCTTCCATGTATTTAACATGGACAAACACATTTTTCCTGAGCGATACATATTCGGATGAAATCTTGTCTGTCCATCGTTTGTTTTAAATTCCACTATTGGCGGCTTATGAGGATAATCATATGGAAATGTAAATTCAAAGAAATAACATCCTCCGAAATATCGACTATCCTTAGGACCACATATATAGACATAACCTTTCAATATATTAGTTTCATCATGTTTGTAATAAATACCATGATTGTCCAAAGGTTCTTTTATTATTTCTTTCACGTCTTTTAATAACCGTTTAATCGTTTCTTTGGATACAGTTATGATTACATTTGTTGTTGAATTATCTTTTTTATTTCCGAATTCATTTTTACCAGTCACAGACATATATTACGTTATATATAGTTATATATTTATGTGTATTTTACTAGATATGTATTACCGAAACAGTGTTTTATTAGATTTGATTTGATGGATACTTCTTTGTATTCTTATATTTTTCAACTATATATTTTAGAAAGCACTATCGTAAAATCATCGACCGGTTTTTTATTATCTATATAGGTTTAATTGATTTTCGAATTTAAAGGGATAAACTATAAAAAATTGACCTAAAAATAATATGTATATATATATCATATTATGTCAAAGATGAAACAATCATTCGATTCTTATTTAAATTCATGTTATTCACAAAAAGGGGAGGGTCATACTCACACGAGAATCGGTGATAATTCATTGTCTATAAAGGGGGGGTCATATACAATTTCGAATTTGGCGGAATTTTATTCAAAATATATAAAGCACGTCTTTCAAGATGGTAAGTATGAATTTCTTACAGAAAAACAGCACATTGAAGCAGGTCCCTTATTAATTGATTTCGACTTTCGTTATGATACGTCTATTGAGACGAGACAACATACAGAATCACATGTCAATGATATGGTCGATTTGTATTTTCAAGAAATCAAAGAGTTGATGGATATTCCAGCCAATACCAATATTCCTGTCTTCATTTTTGAGAAAGAAAATGTTAATATGTTGGAGAAGATTACCAAGGACGGTATTCACATGATCATTGGCATCCATATGGACCGAACATTACAGATTATTTTGAGAAAACGTGTTATGGACAAGTTGAAAGATATTTGGTCTGATTTGCCTTTGCAGAATTCATGGGATGAAGTGCTTGATGAAGGTATTACCAAAGGTACTACTAATTGGCAATTATATGGTTCTAGAAAGCCAGGAAATGAATGCTATTCAATCAAATATTATTATATACTTGAATTAGACGACCAATCGGATTGGTGCCTCAACATTAATGATGTGAAAACATTTGACCTAAAGAAAAATTTCCCTTTGCTAACTGCTCAATACAAAGACCATTTGACCTTTGAAATGTCGAAAAATATTCTATCTGAATATGATGCTATAAAAAATACTACAAGGAAAAAGCCTAAAAATAGGCTCAAGATTATCGATAAAAATAGAACATTCGATATCAATGACATCACTTCGCCTGAAATACTAGAAGAAGCTGTTGAACATTTCTTGAGCGAAATCGAAACCAAGGATTATTTTATCAAAGAAACGCATCAATATGCCCTTTGCTTAAGCGAAAATTTCTACGGCCCTTATGATAAATGGATTCGTGTAGGCTGGGCTCTAAAAAATACACACGAGAGCTTGTTTATCACGTGGATTGCATTCAGCGCACAATCAGACAAATTCGATTACGATAAAATACCAGAATTTTACGAAATGTGGTGCAGATTTGATAGATGTAATGATGATGGTCTAACATTCCGCTCTATTATGTATTGGGCAAAGAATGATAACATAAAAAAATATAGAGAAGTGAGAGAAGAAACGATTGACTATTTTGTAGATAAAACAATTGAGAATCCAACTGATTTTGATTTTGCTCTCGTATTGTATCACATGTACAAGGATGATTATGTATGTGTATCTATAAAAAAGGATATTTGGTATATTTACGCGAATCATCGTTGGGAAGAGAATGAAGGTGGAACCAATTTGCGTATGTCCATTTCGAAAGATTTGTTTAATATCTATTTTATCAAGATGAACGCAATTCAACAAGAACTGAAAAGCAGTACAATCGATCAATCTAGTGAGAAATATCAGATATTACAGAGCCAAGCCAAAAACTTAGGCAAGTTATCTAATAATTTAAAGCAAAGAGGATTCAAAGACAATATTATGCGTGAAGCAAAGGAAATCTTCTATGACAGTACATTTATTGACAATGTCGATGCGAATCCCAAGCTATTATGCTTTAACAATGGTGTGCTTGATTTCGAGAACAAGGTATTCCGCAAAGGAAAGCCAGATGATTACTTGTCCAAATCGACCAATATTAGTTATGTTAAATTAGATACGACTAGACATAAGAATATAATCGACGAAATTAACGACTTCATGTGCAAGCTATTTCCTGAAACGAACTTGCGGAACTACATGTGGCAACATCTTGCTTCAACTCTTATAGGAGAAAACAATGACCAGACGTTTAATATTTATAACGGTAATGGTAGTAACGGCAAGTCCAAATTGGTTGAGTTAATGGGTGCTTGTATGGGAGAATATAAGGCAACTGTTCCAATTACTCTCATTACAGCTAAGCGTAATACTATTGGAAGCACTTCGTCTGAAGTAGTTCAATTAAAAGGCGTTCGATATGCGGTCATGCAAGAACCGTCAAAAGGCGATCGTCTAAATGAAGGTATCATGAAGGAAATTACTGGTGGAGATCCATTACAAGGACGTGCTTTGTTCAAAGATAGTATTACCTTTATTCCTCAATTCAAGCTAGTTGTATGTACTAATACATTGCTAGACGTAAATAGCAATGATGAGGGTACATGGCGTAGATTATGTGTTTGTGAATTTAAAGCCAAGTTTTGCGCCAAGGAAGATTTTGACGATGAACGTGAATACCAGTTTGAAATCGACAAGAAACTAGGTGAAAAATATATTAAATGGTGTCCTATATTCATGTCTATGTTGGTTGAAAAAGCATATGAGACTGGTGGTCTAGTTCAGATTTGTGATGCTGTAAAGGCAAGCAGTTCTAGCTATAGAAACACTCAGGATTATTATAGCGAGTTTGTATCCGACAAGGTCAAGAAGACAACTGGTGGTAAAATCAAGGAAACAAGTTTATACGAAGTATTCAAGACATGGTTTCAACTACATCATGGTAAAAATGTACCCAAGGGTCGTGATTTATTTGAATTCATGAATAAAAAGTTTGGTCGCAAGCAAAGAGGAATTTGGAACAATCTGTCTATCGTGTATGACGATTATGATCCATCACTAGACGAATATGAAGAATAATAATAAATAATTACAGACTAGATCACTATACAAAAATATAAATATAAACAAAAAATACAAATTTATTTTTTGTTTATTGATTTTATTTATTTTCTTTGTTTTTGTAGTGAATTTATAATCTCTCAGTTGTCCAGTGTTATATATCGTGTTTATAATGTTATTTTTATTACTTATCATGTAACGCTTTACAACTGTAAATAAACCCAATTTGTTTTACTTGCTATTGAATAGTAACCATATTTAACAAATTCAATCAAATAATAGACTATAGTTGGATACATTATTAATGCAATAATAATACCCCATAATTTTGTTTCTCTGTATCTCTTTTTCATTATTATGATTATTATCAGCGCAATAATTACATATTTATATAGCGAATTTAAAAAACTACTCCATCCACCAGCATATCCATTCTGCTCGTTTTCATAATACGTTTTCCTATCAGAAATTTCAATAGTGTGGATTTCACCTTCCACTGCTTTGCGTAATTTATCATTTTGTTTTCCCAATATTTCATATAAATCTTTTGTATGTTTTGCACTTTGTATCTGCGTTACAAATTGTCCATGTATTTTATTTAATTCAACAATCATTTCATCATGTTTTTCTATCATTTCACGTTTTATTTTTAAAGCAGTTTGCTCGTATCTCGCCAAATTTAAATCTACAGTAGGTGTAGATACTTGGTTTTGGGACTGAACGTATGAAGTTAGAAAACCTGTCGCTACATTTTCTGTATTTTTCATCATTTTGTTAAATTGACCTACGTTTATCATACTTGCTAAATTATCGGCTGTTACACAATTACCAGTTCCTGTATTTGCCATTTACTAATATACTAAAATACTAAAATATTTAAAACTTTGCATAATTATCACTATTACTGTCACTGCTATTATATCCGGATACTACACTATTATTTGTAAATACACCTACATTAAAATCAGATTTACGGAAAGAATTCTTTAAACATCTCTCGCCAACAAATCCTTCAGTTACGCATTGTTTGTTTGCCGAATCCCATTTTGTACCATTTACATTACCGTCTGGACAACATGCTTCACCTGCGCAAGATAATGTTAAATCTACTTTTACAGGTTGATCATTTGGATTACCCATGTTATTCGAATCTACAGCAGTTGGATCAAATGGAAAATTGTATTCAGAAAAATTCATATTATCACGACTTACAATATCGAATACTTGTAATAGAACAACTACAATGGCTAAACCCAATATGATAGCAGTCAAGATTAATGCTATATTGGATGATAAAATACCTCTTTTCATTAAAAGTCCTAAAATTAAAATAGGAATACAAAAATAAACAATAGTCTTCATTACTTTTGCTTGAGTATCATATTTATCACTATAATAATTGTTTATTTCAGCCATTCTTAATTTACCATACCTTGCGTCTTGTAAAGAATTCAAATTTCCCTGTACATTTTTCAATTCATGTTCAACTATTCCACCTACAGCCATTTCATTTACTAAGCTATTTCTAGATGTAGCTACATTGGATTGGGTTGTAGTATAATTATTACTAACAGATGTATATAAACTAGTCTTTAATTGTTGCAACTCTTGGATTTTCTGCAAAATTTGATTCTGTTTATTTGTATTTGGATTTTGCTCGACACTCAACGCCTCTAAATCATTATACATACCTTGCATTTGACTATCTATTTGACTAATTGTCTTTAATGTTTGATCAGTAGAACCAGTCATATTATATATAGTATCATGAGAGATTATATATAATTTATATTTATATTTACGATCATTTTTTCGTAAATATTGTTATTCTTGTTATTTTTGTTATTCTTGTTATTTTTGTTATTTTTGTTATTTATTTCATTATTTTCATAGTACCAGCAGTCGCACCCAATGCTAACATACTCCATAAAATATATTTTTGATTGTAGCTTAACATTTGAAGATTGGAATCTTCATCTAGAGCATTATTATGCTTTAATAATTTTGCACCTACGTGTATTTCTTTATATGTATGTTCATATGTATTTAATCTCTCTTTTAAAGTCTTGTATTCTTTTAATAAGTTCTTATTTAGTTTCACATCTTCTTTGCTTAGTTCTACAATTTTTTGATGAATTTGGTCTAAAATAGCCGATAATTTACTATACTGTTTTATTATTTGTTTCTCATCTCTATCTGAAATAGTACCTAGACCACATGTTGTACTCATATTCATAAACCCAGCATTGGCATAACCATTCACTTCACCTTGGTGAGAGAAATCGACTTCATTTCCACAACTATTGTTATTATTTACCTTTTTGTTGCGAATATATAAATCACCGCCAGTATATCGTCTTTTCCCATTTGGCCACATATTCGCATTTTTTATCCAATAATTATTACCATTTACATGAAATCCTGCCGCACCAGGTGTATCAATACATTTTTGTTTTATTTGTTGTACAGTCAATCCTGAACCGGATGTAATATCATTACCATATGAATCATATCCAGATAGTAACTCAAATTCATCACCATATCCGGATATCATGTTCTTAGGATATTTCTTCTTTGTTAAATCATCTGTAATATAATACGTTTCACCTAAATTTGAATTACTAGCACCATCTGTTTCATATGTAGCATATGTAGTTAATCCTGGTTTCTCTTTACCCATACGTCCTACACCATGAATGTCAGGACAATCATTTGCGTTTCTAGTTCTTCCACCACCTCCTATATAACAAGCACCTCTACCTCCACCATTGTTTTTTCCCATTTGAAATACATTTGAACCCATATCTTCTGCTCGTTTTGCACAAGCATTGATAGTTGTTGATCCTAAGTCGGATTGATAAGACCCTGGAGCCTGAGAACATTGAACAAATCTTCTGTTTTTTGTTTCGGTTGGATTTGTTACATACATATTTTGTCCAGCTGTTCTACATGATTGATTTGAAATAGTAGCAGTCCCTCTGATTAATGAAGCACCTCCTGTCTTTATATTTTCTCCTTCAGGCGCATTTGCGATTGAATATGGTTCTCCAGCATCTGGCCCAATCGTAGGAGCATTTGCCCAGTTCATTGGGCAACCATTTTTTCCCTGCATAGAATTTGCCATGGTAGGATTAGGTAAATGCTTCCATACACCTCTATCTGTTACATATCCAATAGCACCGGTTGGGTCTCTCAAAAATGTATCTGCAAACTGATTATTATTACGATTGCTAGCGGATATATATCCCTGGGAATTTTCAGCGAGAGTTTTAACTGACTGATTATATGCTTGTAATTGTCTATTGAAAATTAATTGTAACTGTTTCAATTCTTCAAAATCGTCCATGTTTTTTTCTGCTACAGGACCATCTTCCATAAGACCAGTCATTTTATTATTGAAACCTTCTATGCCTACAATTGTAGAAGATATATTATCATCTGATAAATTAAAACCATCTAAATTCTTTTGCTTTTTATTTATATTATCCGATAATTCTATATTCTTTCTATTTTGTAGATAAATTTTTCCATCGGAATTAGTTGTCATTAATATATTATTATAATAAAAAATTATATTAATCATGGCACCCTTTTTGTTTTGGGTTCATGTATATTTCATGTATATTTCATGTATAGTCTAATCGATATCATCATTAAAATACATGTATCGGTGGTAGCAACCTAGAAATAAATTTCCAAGAACTTTCTCCATAATCTACAACTGTTTTATAGTAATATTTACCTATAATTAAAATCCAAATTGCTATAAATACATAAACTGCCATTGAAATCTCATAACTTTCACGTGAATATACATAATACGACATATATATGGAGACCAAACCAAGTAATAACCACAAACTAAAAGTAGTATAACTAGATATTTGTCTTATATTACTATCCTCTTCTCCTGCTGCTTCATTAGGTTGTCTAAGTAATGTATCTATTTCGAATCTATCTGTTTCTATTTTCACCAATAACTTTTCCAACTCTTCGCTTTTTGACACAGTTTCACCATTTAATATATTTTTGGTTTTATCTAATCCTTTTCCTGACTTTTGAATTTTTGTTATTAATTTTTTTATTTGAACTTGTAGTTTTTTCA
>Ga0307488_10003332_pt1 | contig 13460 bp, 9 predicted proteins | sample SB02metaG_FD_202248 | JGI IMG/M metagenome (GOLD analysis project Ga0307488, IMG submission 202248) | Sea-ice brine microbial communities from Beaufort Sea near Barrow, Alaska, United States - SB 0.2 | ecosystem: Environmental > Aquatic > Marine > Coastal | place: USA: Alaska | collected 2017-05-06
AGATCATATGGAAGAACAATTTCAAGCTACGATAAAATCATTTCTTTCTGATTTTGAAGAAAGTCCTTGGAATATATCACCTAGTGAACAAATTGGGTTATTGCACAGGCTTTTTGGAGATATTCTAAACGCTCACCATGATGAGATCGATGACAACCTTTTTACGGAGGCTCTTTATGATTACGGTCTAGACTCTATGCGGAACTGGTTTCAAAATGAAGCCAATAAACAAGGATGGTCGGAAGAAATTGATGCATTATTTGCAGATAAGATGGCAGACTTTGTTTATCATCTTAAAGAAGTCCGAGTATTAGCCATAAGAGGAGGAGGTCGGAAAGAAACCAAATATTCAATGTATAGCATACTGAAGAATATTAAACATGAAGATGCTGAAGATATCGAGGCAATTGTTTATCCGAAATTAGAAGAGATGTTGCAAGATTCTTTTATCGCTGATAGCTATAGTTCTGTTTTATCTACGCATTATAGAAACGCTTTGTTCTGGTTTCGAGGTTTTATTTTGGATGATATATTGTATATCCAAGAATTACAAAGTGACCATGCTTCAGCGTATAAAAAACCATTAACGCAAAGACTTAAAGGCATGCTAGATAGCCCTCTTAACAAAACGAAGCTTAAGCACGATATAACAAGAGATGATGCTTTTTGGTGGTTTAATAACTTTGGTACCCGAACCTACTCCGTAAATCAACCATCAATACCAAGTCGCTTTCAAGTGCCTCCAACAGACTGGGTTCGATCTGATATCCTTTTGACATTTGCTGTTGCTGCGTCTTTGGGATTAAACAAGGTTGCCTTTTGTGATGCCACAGCATCCCTAATTACAGTTGGTGGAAAAGAGAAAGGACAAAAATATTTCTATGATAAATTTGTTCCAGAAAAAGTTAAATCAGTCGCTAAAAAATATGGGATTATACAAGAGGAAATTATCACTTTGCCATTTAAAAATAATTCTAGGTTGAATACGAGGAGCATTAAATGCCAGAGCTGGAAAATGCCTGATAATCTGATGAGATTTTTCCGAGAACAAGGATATCCAATATTTGGATAAAGGATAATAAAATGAAAACAAAAGCGAATTTACTCCTAGCAGGATCTGCACTTCTTCTTGGCTTGACTGGGAAATCTGGCAAGACCAAGACAAAACTTCCAAATGTAAGAGGCAGTCAAAACACAAGACTACCAGAAGTGCCACTCCAAGTCGTCAATTCTCCCTTTTCTACAAAGGAAACGATAGGAGTAGTTGATCGATGGATGAACAAACTACAAATCCCCAAACAGCAAAAATTAGTGATGCAAAAGTCGCTACGTTCTTTACCTACCGATGCCAAAGGTCGAATCACAAAAGATCAGATTGAACAGCTTTTTGCAAAAGGAACGATTCCATATACAGTGCAGATATTACGAGATAAATTAGGGACTTCTGATATTAGCATGGAAAATCAATTTGAAAATGTGATAAAATCATTTCTTTCTGATTTTGGAGAAAGTCCTTGGAATATGTCACCTAGTGAACAAACTAGTTTATTGCACCAGCTTATGGGGGATATTCTAAGCGCTTACCATGCTGAGACCGATGATGACTCTTTTATAGAGAATCTTTATCTTTACGGGCTAGAACCTATGACTTACTGGTTTGAAATGGCAAAATTTGGCTATGTTGAAGAAGAATGGTCGGAAGAAATTCGCGGTGTATTTGAAGATAAGATGGATCAGTTTGCTTATGATCTTGAAGAAATTCGAATATTAGTAACAAGAGGTCAGCCAAAAGAAACCAAATATTCAAAGTATAGCATACTGCAGAATATAGAACTTTCATATGAGAATGCTCAGAATATCGAGGTAATCGTTTATCCGAAATTAGAAGAGATGCTACAAGACGATTTTGTCGCTGATGGCTATAATACTGTTTTGTCTTTGCATTATAGAGGTGCTTTGTTCTGGTTTCGAGGTTTTATTTTGGATGGTATATTGTATGTCCAAGAATTACAAAACGACCATGCTTCAACGTATAAAAAACCATTAGTTAAAATCTTCGACAGCCCTGTTGATAAAACGAAGTTCAAGCACGATATAACAAAAGATGATGCTTTTTGGTGGAGCTTGACTTATGGTGAAGGAACGGATTCCAAAGGAAGAGATTTTTGGATAAATCCAGCAACACCAAGTCGCTTTCAAGTACCTCCGACAGATTGGGTTCGATCTGATATCCTTTTGGCATTTGCTGTTGCTGCTTCTTTGGGATTAAACAAAGTTGCCTTTTGTGATGCCACAGCATCCCTAATTGCAGTTGGTGGGAAAGAGAAAGGACAAAAATATTTCTATGATAAATTTGTTCCAGAAAAAGTTAAATCAGTCGCTAAGAAGTATGGGATTATACAAGAGGGAATTATTACTTTGCCATTGAAAAATAATTCTAAGACCGTTAAATGCCAGAGCTGGGAAATGCCTGACAATCTGATGAGATTTTTCCGAGAACAAGGGTATCCAATATTTGGATAAAGGACATAAAAATGAAAACAATTGCACTACTCGGAGATTCACACGCAAAAGTGGTCTTTCAAACATTGAAGCCACTTTTAATTCAGAAAGGATTTACACCGGTCTTTCTTCGAGCTGAAAACGGATGGTCACTCAAAAAACATATTGATAATGGGTCAATTTCAGCGATTCGCAATATCAATCCAGATGTAATCCTTGTTTCTCTTGGTGGGAACAATATGGATATGAGTGCTGGCAAATACAAAACAACCATTGATACGCTTCGGAGGATGGCAAAGGACATTAAAGCAAAGATTGTATGGGTTGGACCAACAACGTCGAGTCAAAGCGCGCCTAACACTGAAAAAAGACACAAAATAACCGATGGTTTTTTGTCTAAATACATTCCAACTTTTGGAAAATACATTTCAATGAGAAGTGTGACCAATCAAGGGTGGGGAAAAGATGGTGTTCATTACCATCCAAGTTTTTATAAGAAATGGGCAAGATATGTTGCTGATAAAGTGGATTTGCCAGTAAAAAAGAAATTTCCTTTATGGGTACTCCCTGCTCTTGGATTGGCCTTTGGTACAACTTTTATCATCACCAGAATGATGAGAGTAAAAACACTCACGCAAAAAACAGGCTCAAGCAACAAGGCGATTTCTCAGCAAAATGAAATCATCCTATATTATCTTCCGGGTTGTCCATATTGCACTGGCGTGCAAAAAACACTCAGTCGATTGAAGCTACCATATCAACTGATCAATGTAAATATTCAAGCAAATCGGGATGATATGGCGCAAAAAAGGCACAACTCGAAAACAAGTGTGCCTTTTGCAATTATAAATGGAAAACCAGTTGATGAATCTTCCAATATTGTTGAAGAATTACAGAGTCTCCTCTGAATCTTCTAAATCAACTTTGACTTGCAAGAATTTATCAAGACCAGCAGAATCAACAAGTGTTTCATCATCACCTTGCAACAAATCAATATTGAGATCAGTTATATTTTCAAATTCTGCTTCCAAAAATACACTGAGAAGATCAATCTTTGTACCTTCTGGTAAGAAATCATACAATGCATTCAAGGCATCAACAAGATCAAATCCTTCCATGCCGTGATTGATAATTCTATCCGAAACAGACTCTGGGTTCATTGTTGATTCAAGAATACGATACAGTAAAGAATACATTTTACGAACAGATGAAACTTCTACTTCAGGTGCTTCTTCCAAACCAACAACCATTTTGTAGTCGTCTTGGTACATGATCAAATGACTTCGCATTTCTGCTTCTAATTCTTCTATTTTTGAAGAGAACTCAGGTCCTAATTCGCCATTTTCAATCATATTTTCAATTAATTTTTGCATTAAAAACTCCTTTTTTATTTTGCACTCTAAGCGTATCTTATTTGTAGTGATTTCGCAAAAAAAGAAAATAGGAGAAATTCTCAATAATCAAAGAAGAATCTCATATAATCTCTTAGAGATGTCTGGACGTAATGAGTCTAAAATCGCAAAAGAAACAACCTCAGCTAAGAATTCTTCTTCATTCGTTTTTGCATATCCTGTCGGGAAGCCACCCGTAGCCATGCCACTTCTCAAGATTCTATTCAGATCACGACTTTTAAGATTAAGCTCTACTGGATTATTCCAATGACTAAACACTTTTATGTTTCCAGTACTGCTAAACGAATGAAATTGCGGTCTTTCTCGTCCAAAGCCTGACACTTTTATATCCAATGGATATCCTTGGACTTCCCAATCAATATTGACCGGTTCTTTGTCATTCCGCAAAATATCAAAATACCAGCGACGAACATCACCTTGCGTATCTCTATCCATAAATTGGTACCACATTCTATGTGTCAATTCGTGAATTAGTGTTTTAACGTAATTCTTATTTGTCCTACCAAGTCGTTTGAGATCAGCTTTTCTGAAAACTCTAAAATTAATGATATCGTCACCTATCTTGTAAAGACCTGCTGCATTACCTGCTACTGAATTTACGAGATAAATATCGCCATATAAGCATTTCTTCAGCAAAGGAAAGTTTGATCCATTTACTTTGTTAATGAAATCATTAATCGTTCTGTTTGTTTCAGTTAAAGTTTCTGCACTTGCTTTTGTTGTATTGTGAATTGTAAAAGGACCAAGAGAATATGACGACTCATTATTTCCAGAATCAGACTTGTTTGCAAAACCACTCAAACCTTTGAATGACATCACTTCTGGTAAGAAATTCTTCAAAATTGTTTCAAAGGATCTGAGCTTAAATGCTTTCCAGTGGTCTATTTTTGAGCACATTTTCCCTTGTTTTTTATCCAATTCTTTATAATGTAAGGCATATTTTGCGATAAAGTAAAACCGATACAAGCCCTTATTAAATATCCTTTCATTATAATATTTGCTCATTGCAGGTTCGCGGTATTTAAGCAACTCATAAAAGTCATGCAACTCTCTTTTTAGATCCTCGTCAGTCCATTCCTTCCAGCTCGTTTCTTTTGCCAATGAGCCATGTGAGCCATGTGGGCCATCTGAGACATATGGAGAGGTCGCAAACCCAAACAGAGCCAACCCACCAAGCAATCCGATTATTTCTTTTTTCATTATGACTTACCTTTTAAATTTGTGCTTATTATTTTTGTATTGCTCATCTGTCCAAGGTAAGGTACGCCTCTTCTTCTTGACTTCCTCGATCTTGTGATGCTTTTGCAAAAAGAGAAAGTAAAACTCAGGATAATTAAACCCATCAGGTGGATCAAATGTTTGTGATAGAACACCCATCCACGCCAAGTGCGTCTTATCAATATCAATCCAAGGATCAAGGAAATTTCTCATTGGATATCCAGTGTAAAGCATCCCTCTAATTGCATTGATAGCACCTTCTTTTGTGAGTGCTTTATTCTCTTTTTGAACAACCTGATAATAATTTTTTGATATCCAACCAATGCTCCTCATTTTCCCCTCAAAAAGAATTTCCTTCTTTCCAATATTCATTTCTTGATTGAGAAGTGTTTTTTTTCCTGCGATATAGCTAGATGCTTGACTCAAAGTCCCTGTCTTTCTCCCAGAGACACCAATTCCTTGTTTTCTAACTAAGGTTTGACCAATGGCTTTTGCAAATTTATGCCAAATATTTTTTGTTGGTGGAATATTCCGGACTAAATCCCTCTTCATTATAGGCTTCGCCATCTTGAACCAATTATCTTCTTTGTAATTCAAAACATGAAAAGCAAAATAATCCAAAGCCATCAATATGGTTTCAATATCATTTGCGCCTTTTACTTTTGAGCCTTTGGCTAATTTGAGAAGTTTTTCCTTTATCAAGTTCATATCCAAAACACCATCAGTCATCAAAAGTGACATTGGATCAACCTGAACGACTGCTTCATATCGCTTTCTGGAATATTCAGACAAGCCAGATGAAACCTTGGCAACACCCCGAACCCAAACTGAATCACAATAGAAAAGCATTTGTGGGTACTTCTTTGCCCAAACTGCAGTTCCCTTTTCTCCTAGACCAAGAAGATGGACTTGCTTCCAACCAAGCTTCAAAATAGCCTGAATAATCCCATCAATCTTATCTTTGTCTTTTCGTAAAAACACAGATGGAATTGCAGGGATTATTTGGGGATTTCCAAGAAAATTATTCAGTGGGATTTCAAGTGCTTTCGCATAAGCATAAATATAATTTGTTGGATTCGTGCTCTGGATTGGTAAAATCAGATTAACGCCCTCTACCATAAATTCCTGTACTCGAACTCTATTCGCACGCGCCCTATCTAGAGAAGCCTGCTCATCACCAATCTTATCTGGAAGCACAACAAACAGATGAGGACCAAGCTTTGGCAACTGGTCATATCGACTTGAAAACTCAGCTGGACTCATATCCTTGCCAGATGTAAATTCACCATACGCACCCGAATCAACAAAAGTAAAAGGCTTGTCTTTGTTGATATAGCCCATGATATCCTTGTTGATATGACCAACAGTCACCCCAATCGGCTTTCCTGCGTGAATTAAGCCTCTCGAAAGCCCCTTCATGCCTCCAACACCACCATAAAAATAAAACACATTCTTGGGCACACTTGTCTTATTTTTAGACCGAGCCAATTTAAGAATAAGAGCTCTCAGCTCTCTTTCCTTCTTTATGTTATTTTTTATCGCTTTTGTGTTGAAAATTGGAATCATATCTTTGTGTACTCCACGATGAAAGGTTTATCATTATAAAATCCAACTTGAGACTCATCAAACCCATTATATGGCGACACACTCCAGCAAAACTCAAGCCCTTCTTCGTCGTCTTCCTCGCCAAAATCAATAACTTTAAGTCCTTCTTTTCTGCTCTGTATGCTTCCTCTAGAATAACCATTCATCATAAAAACATCACGACCCAAATATGTTCCTTTTCCAAGAACAGGCAAAAAAGCTGATTTGACACTTTCTGGCATTATCTCATACATTTCTGACTCATTTTTATGATCACTAGCCCAACTAGCCTTGTGTTTTGATTCAACAGAATAAACAATATTATCAAGTGCACAGTGCAAATACCATCTGTCACCTGTTTTTCGTAAAGGCATAAACATATTGACAGCATCTGGTCTTTTCATATCATTGTTTCCTTTGATATAATCAATTCCCTTCATGTCAACTTCCATCCCAATCGCCCCAATCCAAGCCGCAAGAACCATATAGAGGCTATCTTCATACCCAATATCCCCAGAAGCATAAGGGGAATCCCACTTCTTATCATGGCGATAACCGTTGGCTAAATTGGCATTATGCTTATCAATCAAAGAATCGAAAAACACAGCACACTCCACAGCCAATCTTGCATTAGAGTTAGATCCTCCAGTGAACATTTTCGCACTACCAGTTTTCCCACCCCAAAGTCCAACCAATGAACCACCAATTAACAATATTTCTTTTATCATTTCAGCTCCTTTAACTCTGGGATTCTATACGCCACAATTGCTGGTTCGCCATTACGCAAGAAACCAATATTTCCTGCTGAAAGTCCGTTCCAACTCTTGACATCAAGAAATAAATCTTCATTACCATACCACTGTTCATCTGAAATTCTGCCCAAAAGAAGATCTAAGCCTTCCTCGCTTTTCTCTTTTGATTCTTTGCTGTATTCAGCCATTGCAAAAACCTTTGTACCAGAAAGTTCCCAATTCATTAAGACTGGAACAAAGTATCCCTTGATATCTTTTGGTATTCGAGGATAAATAGAAGATTCATTTCGGAAGATACTTGATCTCATATATTTTGATTCCACAACATAAATCAAATTATCGACTGTGCATTTCAAATACCAATCAGTTGCTGTTTTGCGAATCGGAACAAAGAAATTGATTGCTTCTGGTTTCTCAATTTGTCTTGAAGCAACAACTGACATCCACAAAACATCCACAGGATATAGACTATCTTTATATCCAATATCGCCAGAATTATACGGAGAACTCCATCTTCTTCTGTGTTCAGAATTGTTATTATGAATTGTAATCAAATCATCCAAAAACGATCCAACTTCCACTGCCATTTTCGCATTACTTCCAGAACCTTTGCCCATTGACATTCTGGCACTTCCAGTTTTCTTTGGAAGAAGCGGAAGCAACAGACCTCCAATTAACAAACTTTCTTTTATCATTTCAATTTCCTTCGTACTTTTCCATTAGCTAATAAAAATTTGGTTATTATTAAGTATTTCGATTATTTGCATGAATTTCTTCTCATACGATTGGATAAGCGGTTCATATGATTCTGGAAATATGATAGATTCAGCATCTTTATTGGTTTCGAGTATGAAGTGTTTTAGGGGTGGGTAGTTATCTGGGGTTAACCAAGATAATTTCCCACTCATTAATGAAGCAAAGGCATCGGAAATATTATCATTTACATCTCCACCAGTAAACCCATACCCTCCATTTTTAATTATATCCCAATATTTTGGATTGTTAAGCCATCGAATAAAGTTTTTATTTCTAGGTAATATGCAATTCACACCAAAATCAAAACGGTTCCTCGGTGTTGGCTTTATAATTTTGACAAAGGAGGATGCTTCTGCATCTACAGATTCGCCCCAATCAGTCTCTGGTATAATTGTCTCTGCCAATTCATGTAGCATCATGTATGGTGAAAACAGTTCATCTGGATTTGGATTACAAATAATAATTTTATTGGTTGGATTTTGTGCTAATTTCTTTATTTCTTCAAAAACAAGTCTTTGATCTTCAGTAAGAAAAATTTCACGATTTTCCGTTACAGATACTTTTCTTCTAGATAGACCCACTTCTGATGAGTTTAAGTATAGTGGGCTAGTCTTAACTATGTGTATGTCTTTTGATTTTTCAAATTTATCTCGATAGAATTTTTGGAAATTAGGATAAATTTCATCACCTCTGAATAAAATCTTGTGAAGTTTTTGGGTATTTTGAGTTGTCTCATTATAAATAAACTCATGACCACTATCCGTATCAGTGATTGTTACGGGTGTTCCTTTTTCAAACGGGAAAACAAAAACATAAAGATCATACATAGGCATGTACTTTGGCATGACACGAAATCGAGGAAATTTCTTTTTGTATCGTGCCATTGAGCGAACATTGAAGCGTTGATCATTCAACATTGAAAAATCATAGGTCATTGCTTTTGAACCACGACTCCCCTTTGGAATAAGTGGAATCAACAAACCTCCAATTAACAAACTTTCTTTTATCATTTTGACTTCCTTATTTACAAAATTCTTGGAAAATCTTCTCTCAAAGTGACTTCAGCAAAAAAGCATTTTTCAGCTACTGTTTTATGTGCCCAATCCTTAATTATGGATTTAATTGCATTTTCTTTGTTTATGTCTGTCTTTATTTTATCAAGAAATTGATCTTCCAAACAAGCATATGTGATGTAATAACTCAAAAGATTTGTATCGGATTGAGCATCTCCATCTACACTTTTAAGATCAACACCAAAAGTAACTTTTCCGTATAAATCAAATCGATCTTCTGGGCTTAATATTTTTATGTTTTCAGATTTATCGTACCGATTCGCCCAATCAATTGCTTCTTTTAATACAGATTCTGAACCATACATCACCAGCGTATCAAAATGCTGCATCAGCTCAGTGTATCCACTAACTGTTTTTGCTGAAATTGGGCTTTCCTTTGTTTTCATCATAAAATCATAAAGAAAATAAGAGAAATCTCGAAATCCTTCGCTGGTCGGCTTTACAAAAATAGACAAATAGGCTTTTGTTGTGCATCCTTCCTCTTTTTCTGGAGAAGCAGTGTTGTTTGGAAGATACCACCAGCCACTGTTGCTCTTTATTCGGCTTTTAGTGAAGATTGTCCATGTTTTATCCTCTTTTGAGCTGTTGTCATGAAAACCTCTCGCTGATGTATACTTCGCTGGTTCGACATCAAAATGTGAGAAAAGATTACCCGTATGCTCAAACTTTCTCGCACCCTCACTTTGTCCTGTCAGTAATCGGTAAATCTCGTGAAAAGGCTCTGAGCTGGGTCCAATATAATCAGGGCTGCCTGATTTTATCAATACTATTCGATCTTCTATGCTTTTTTGCTTGAGACTCGGCACTAATCCAATATTCTGTTCCGTAAAAATTTGATCAAAAATACGAACATACTTAGATTCCTGACTATCACCTGTCAAGAGAGTTTTAGATCCCTCCTGACTTCCAGCGATTAAACCAAGCACAGTGCCACCAATCAATAAACCTTCTTTTATCATTTTGACTTCCGAAGTTGTTTGATTTCTTGTTGTTTTACAGCTAATTTCGCCTGTAACTGCATCTGTCTCTTTGTTGACGAGGATGGCTTCATATCCATAATGGATGCAATCATATTCAGGATATATGGCAAGTATGGGAGGGTTAACATAAGAGCCATGTCTCTCTGATTTGCGTAGCCCTGCTGGTGATTCATCTCACCGATATGACAATACTCATGAAGAGCAACAGAGTACATCTTAGAACCCCATTCATCAACATCTGACTTGGCATTCACCATCATCTTATCAGGATTCAAAAACAACATTCCACTATCTTCATCGCCAGCACCAACTGCCAGTGCAAGGAATTTTTGATCTCCAAAAGCCAATCCAGAATATACATTTTTTGGCTTAATTCCATTTTTAACATAAATCGCTTGAATAAAAGAAAGAACCGTGCTCCAGCAAATGAGAATTGGCACGTATTTCATAAAATCTCGATTTATTTTATTGATTTCAGTTTGTTTTAATTCAGTTGAATATCGAACAGACCCAAAACCATCAAACGGGTTAATTGTTAATTCCTCTGGAAGACCTTCGTACTTCTTGATTTTCTTGGGAATTTCTTTGTAAAAATTTCTGTATTGTGTATTGAAATCTTTCAATTTCTTACCTGCACTCTTAATCGCAACCTTATCATTTGATGTGTAAGCAAAGACAAAACTAGAAATAAGCTCTGTTTTCATTCTCTCAAAATAAATAACAACAAACTTGAATATAAAAATTGGATTTTTTGAATCTCTCTCTTTTATCCTTATTGGAAAAACTCTGTCACCCCGATGATTATAAGTGCTTTGCAATATACAAATCAATTGTGTTCCCAAGTATGATGTACACATTTCAAAGGAATTTCGACCTACGTTGTAAGCTTTTAAATCTGTATTTGGATATCCAAATAAATCAAATTCATCATTAAGTTTCAGATCACTAAAGCAATTTGCTTTTTTGATGGCTCTTAATAATTTCTGTGGCTTTTTTAATTTTGAAACAATGTCAGGCTGTCTTTCTCCGAAAAACTCTCTTGTTACTTTTAGCTTTGGATACCAAAATGCAGGCTCCTTCATTGCAAAATAATAGTTATCATCATCCCTATCTGGACGTTGATTGAAAACCTTACCATGCATTTTCACGAGCAATAAATTATAAAGACTTGCAACTTTCTGCTCAGAAGTAAACACAGTATCAAATGCATAATCTTCATAATTAAAAGTCGAAGAAACCAAACTCTCCCAGTTCCATAAAGCACAAATAACAAGATTTAACTTTGCAATCAGCGTATGACTTGTATGTAAACGATCTGCATCATAACTAGCATCATGCGTGAGTAAATAGAAATAAACAGCATCTCTTATATCCAAAAAGATCAAATGGAATGGTGCTTGATGGTAATAAGATCCACTTTCAAACCCAAGCCCTTCCACAATACTGTTTCCATTCTCTTTTCTATGAAAAGCAGTGTTGGGTTGCCATCTGTTGCTCACTCTCATTACATTAAAAGTATGAACCATCTCTCTCATATAGTAAGACATGGAACTTCCTTCATCGATTGAAGATGAAAAGCCACTCACTTCACGAATTAAGTCAAGAAAAACATCGGGAGTAAATCTAGCCTCAAATTCATTAGAGCTATAATGAATCGGAGCAACCAACAATTCTACATCCTCTCCATCCCAAGAAGTGCCAAAAGAAAAATCTGATTTCCTTCGTTCTTCGTCTGACAATTGAATATCACCCGGACGAGACACCTTCAATACCGCATTAACAGTGCCTTCTATTGATGAAATATTTTTCTCTGTCATTCCAATCTTCAAAAATCGTGAAAGATACTTTTCTGTAATCTTTTTTTGAAATGACATTATCCCACTTGTTGACGAAGATGCAATCACTCTCCCCTCATAATCCTCTCCAGCAGAAAGAGATTCGCTAGCCAAAGATTGAATTAAAGAAGAAAGAGCATCTTTTGACTTTCCAGATAAATTTTCTCTTGTTTTATCAACAGGGTACTCACCACCTTCATACGGTCTGATATTTGTATTGATATCCATCAACAAGACTTTGCTTTTCAATTTATCAGAAGATACACTGTTTGATACAAAAAACATGAACATTCCATTCAGCCGAACACAGGTATGCATACTCCACATACTAAGTCTATGCTTTAGATCGCTGCTCTTGCTATCATTCTTATTACAAAGATAAAAAGAGATATTTAAAAAATCACCTCTTTTTTTATTGGGAAGATCAATTGGTTCTCCAGACTTTCTTTTGCTTTTTCGACCTGACACTCCATCAATTCTGATTGCTTTTTCTGTTTGGTACAAACCGCCATCATCAATATTAAACAACCGATGAACCGGGTCTTTTCTAAAACGAGGACTCTCGTTTTTGGTTACTTCAATCAAATCATCTCTGTCATAGTCGAGTTGAATTTCACCAATTCTATAAGTATAGAATATTGGAATAGTAGTTCCAACACAGCCAAGCAGGTTTTCAATTGGATCTGACAATCCAGATACCCATGAACGACCAAACAAGTGAGATGAATAACTCGTTGCGTCTCCCTGATTGCTGAGTTTTCCACTGATGTTTGATGGAAAATAATAATTTGAAATATCTTCAATCACAAGTATCGTGCCTTGTATTCTAGCTAGTCCTGAAACAATACCATCATCTATTTCATTAGGATCAGGATCTTCAAATCCATCAATGGGCATAAAATAACTCTGAGTCCGAACCGATGCTTTGAAGTTTTCACTTAGTCTGAAAATAACAGCCTTTGCAACACCCCAGCCACCAGATGCATCAGCAGTCTCTTCTTCATCTCCTTTATCTGAGCCATGAAGTGTGATAAATGCTTTCAATCTTTCTCTGTCCATTCCAATGCCAGAATCTTCGATAATCAAACGATTATTCACGTCGTCAAGCGTGACAGAAACAAAAGCCTCTTCCTCAGAAATTTGACCTGTATTTATAGCAGAGCGAACAGCATCTAAAGAATTCTGGACAGCTTCACGAATTGCCAATAATAAAAAACTCGCTTCAGCATATGTCCCTGCTTCTTTTCCATAAGTCATTCTTGCACTCATTGTTGTCAATCGAGCTTGAGAGCCTTTTTGCTTTTTCTTCTTCCCAGCCATCAAACCAAGTACAGTCCCGCCAAGTAAT
>Ga0307488_10003333_pt1 | contig 13460 bp, 15 predicted proteins | sample SB02metaG_FD_202248 | JGI IMG/M metagenome (GOLD analysis project Ga0307488, IMG submission 202248) | Sea-ice brine microbial communities from Beaufort Sea near Barrow, Alaska, United States - SB 0.2 | ecosystem: Environmental > Aquatic > Marine > Coastal | place: USA: Alaska | collected...
TTTGGCTTAGTGTCGCAAACTTATTTTACCAAACTGAACCAGACACTTCTTCAAAAAAGTCCTTAAATGGGCAATAAATTTGTTCGTTTCTCAGAGTTTTGCAAGAGGCTCTCTTGTGTATTTATTGATTAATTTAAAAGAAGGTTTATTGACATGCTTATATCCCGCCCTCGCACAATTTCTACCCGAGCGGAAGTCGCTAATGTTCACAATTATTACGAGCGTTTGGTCACCGAAGCAATTATTAAAACCGATGTTAGAGCGCTAAAAGATCCGGATTTCTTGGCAGATGTGTCTTGTGTTTCACTCAATCATTTACCACCTCGGTATATTCGCCACGACGTGGACATGAGTTTTTTTATGTCTCCAGTAGAGCGTGAAGAAACAGAAAATAAAGTACAAAAAGCAGTAGATTACGCACTAGTGCTCGTAAAACAGCATGAAGAAGAGCAACAGGAAGTGACCCCTGATGACATTATTGGTGACGCGTTCAAAAGCGAGGAAGAAATTGAACAGCCTATTGTTGATGATGCTCAGAACGTCCCAGCAACCCAGCAACCGACGGATAGCCAAAAAATTGATAATGCATCACAGGTAACAGCCGATACAATAAATGATGTTCCAAAAAAAGATGTTCAATACGTAAATAATGATTCTGTAAACGACGCCACTATTGAATCTACAAAAGCCACTGCACCGTCATCTCAAACATCACCCGACATAACAGATTAGGTTTTATATGCCGACTACCGCGGAGTCGCAGAAAAATTTTTGATTCTAAAAAAATGGGGTATTTACGGTAGCTCATCCCTTGCTCATCACTATTACACTACTAATATACGCGCTAGTCTATGACTTTATTTCTAAATATGTAGAATATATATCACTCTGGTTATTTCAATGACGGTTAGTTACATCAAAAAATTCAAAAAAAACAGTATCGCAAGTTAAATTATTCCTCAGACTAGCGGGTTGCTACCGGCTCATCTACAATACGCATTAATTAGCTAAGCTTGACTACCCTCTTTTCAGCTTGGTTATTTCTATGGGCTTAAGACTGTGAATCGTTTTGACAATAAGACACACACGCAAACCCTATATTGGTTAACGCGAGTCCTTACTTTATTGATGATGAATACCTATTCAATGAATAGCGATGCGGCTAACACCTACGACCTCCCCTTAGCTGTCTCGGCAGTCGTTATACAAATAAAGCCTCATAACTCTACTAGTTTTACTCAAGGCTGGGTTAAAGAAGGAGATTTTTTTTACGAAAGTAGCGGTTTATATGGACACTCATTTATCCAGTACCACCGAGCAAGCGACCCCTTTACTATTATGTCTACCGCCAAGCTTCCAGCCCACTATTTTGCTGAAGGGCTAACATTGCTTAATCACCAAATTTACCTTCTGACTTGGAAGTCAGAAGTCATGCTCATACTCAACAAAGAGACTCTAGCGATAGAAAATAGCTTGCCGTACAAAGGTGAAGGCTGGGGACTCACTCATAATGGCTCACAATTAATTATGAGTAACGGTAGTTCACAGTTGTTATTTCGTGACCCTAACGACTTTTCAATTAAAAGACGCATTACCGTCAAACAGCCTTTGCAGCTGAACGAACTAGAATATGTCGACGGTATTATTTGGGCCAACGATTGGAACAAAGATAGTATTTATGGCATCAACAGTAAAAACGGCTGCATAATAGTCACCTTAGATCTATCTGCCATCCGCCGACAGGCCGTCACACCTAACCGTAGCAATATACCTAACGGTATCGCTTACGATAGGCAGGCACATGGTCTATGGATTACGGGTAAATACTGGCCTGCCCGCTACCTTATCGACTACCCCAGTATTAACTTGGAAATCTTAAATCATTCCAGCTGCTAAAATTTAGTCACTTAGGCTGCGTATTAGCACTATTAATTCAGTTAAATACTCAACATCCGTCTTATATAACTCGCTTTGATAGCTGACTTCTATACCGGATGCCTAACGTCGAGTGAATCCAGAGTTCAACTTATCGCTAACTCACCACTTAAACATCGTTGAGCTATGGTTGAGCTATGGTTGAGCTATCGTTGTACCCTCAATAAACCATCTCTAAATCAAAGAAAAACAAATTATTTCATTGCTGCAGGCATGTAGATAGCGGTTTTTATATAAGGCGTTTCATTGTAAACTACCGCCCTCTTTTTACCCTACAGAATTTATACTTCTTATGTTTTCTAACGATCAACTTTCAGCACTTACCGACTTAAAACAAAATATTCGCTCCAGCCGAGATATCGCTCACGGAGTCGTGCGCGCGACATCCGGACGCTTCGGGTTTGTTGGATTAGACGACGGAAGAGATGCCTACCTTAACCCCGATCAAATGGAACGAGTCTTCCCAGGTGATCGAGTCGAAGTAGAAATCACCAAAAACGACAAAGAACAGTTCGAAGCAAAATTAGAAAAAATAATCGATTCACCCGTTAACTTTCTATCGGGTCGTTACCGCATTCGAGGCAAAGGCCATTTTATTGCCACCGATTTACATAACTTTGACCGTTGGATTTTTATTCCGCCTAAACTGCGAATGAAATGTACCGAAGGGTGTTATATCACCGCTAAAGTAACCCAACACCCATTTAAAGACGGACGCGCACAAGCCAAAGTTACGCAAAATGTCGGGAATGAAAACACCCCGTTTATTGAAAAACTCTACTCAGTTTGCAAGCATCGCATAGAAAGTAATTTTAGTGCGGAAATTGAAAACACCGCGCAACAGCTCATTGAACAAGCACCACAAGCTGACCTTGCTGACGACTCCCAAGGCACGCTAACTATCCAAGATTTACGTCATATCGATTTTGTCACCATTGATTCTGCATCAACACAGGATATGGACGACGCTCTAGCGATTAGCCAAACTGACAATGGCTGGCAGTTATCGGTGGCTATTGCCGCCCCTAGTACCGATATTTCTTTTAATAGTAGTCTTGATAAAACCGCCAGAAAACGCGCACAAACCACCTACTTTGCCGATAAACCACTCACTATGTTACCGGAGACGTTATCGATTGAGCGTTACTCATTAAAAGCCGGTGAAGAACGACAAAGTTTAGTGTTTCAGTGCCTGATTGATAATGATGGTGCCGTCAGCAATTGCGTGTTTATTCCCGCAATCATCAAATCACATGCAAAGCTCAGCTATATGCAAGTCGCCGCCTTACTGAATGGTCAAGAATACAACAGCAATCCTAGCTTATCTGATCCTGTCGGTTTTAAAACGCCTTTAGAGCAATTACAGCAATGTACGCAGGCATTGCACAGTTACCGTCAAGCACACCATATTGTGTTAGATAACCGAGCTGATTTTGCTTTGTATCTTAACAAGCAAGGCAAGCTAGAGAATATCGAAAAAATCGAACGTAACTGCGCACATAGCATCGTTGAAGAAGCCATGCTATTAACCAACCGCTGTGCGGGCGACTTTTTAGCGCAACATAAGACAGGCTTATTTGTACACCATCGTGGCTACCGTGAAGAGCGTAGGAAAGATATCGAAGCGCTATTAACAGAGAAAATGCACACTACCATTAGTGATACTCAAGAGTTAGCAAGCTACGTTCGCACGATTCGAGCTTTACAACAAAGTGATGATGCAGGCCTGTTGCTTTCAATACAGCAGCGCTTTTTAGAAGCCAGTCAACTAAGCCCCGAGCCCAAACCACACTTCGGTTTAGGTTTTGATCATTATGCGACGATCACTTCGCCCATTAGACGTTACCAAGATTTATATAACCAACGTGCGATTTATAACATACTCGCTAATCAAGTCGTAGACACACTAAACGCTCAACAATTAGAGCAACTGCAGGGCAATGTAAAAGAAAGCCGTCAAGCATCCATGTTTATGGAGAAATGGTTGATTTGTGATTATATGGCCAGCAAAGTAGGTGAGAAATTTACCGGTACCGTTAGCTTATTAACCAACCAAGGCATTGGTGTGCGCCTAGACGATAGCGGTGTTGAAGGGTTTATCGCTGCTAAAAAAGCCGACAAACGCAAGCCAAAAGCACTCTTCGATAAGATTTCGTTTAACAACCAACGAATGGAATTAACCTGGAATGATCAACCTATCGCGTTAGATCAAAGCATTAACGTCACACTGTTACGCTGCGATCATGATAAGAATAAATTGGAATTTGGTTTTAGTGAACTAGTAAGCGAAGAAATACTGACTGGAGAAGGAATGACCGAAAAATATAACTGAGGTAAAGGTGGCTCAAAAAGAAGTCACCGGCGAAGTATAACCTACCAAAAAATCACTAGCTAAAGAGCATGCGCACTTGATTCTTAACTTACAACCTTATTCATACTCTTGGTATTCGAGTAAACAGCTATTAATAGAATACCAAGGTGCTTTTTGAGAAAGCCATATATGGCTTTTTTCTATAGTACTGGGATCGTCATCTAAAGACCCTAAGCGTAAAATAATATGCCTTGCCCCATCCCTCTTAGCATAGACTTGCGCTCCACAGTTCGAGCAAAAATATCGTTTCTTACCTTTTGATGACTCATAAAAGCGAAGTGACTCTTCACCTTGTATTGTAATATCGTCGTCATCTACAGGAGCCACACTTGAAAAAGCGGCACCATGGGCCTTACGGCAAGTGTGGCAATGGCAGTGAACTATTTCACCCACTTTCCCGATTATTTCATATGTCACCTGACCGCAAAGACAGCTACCTTTTATCATGTACATCCATATCTCTTGATACTTAACGACATATATCAACGATCAAACACAACGGTTTTTTCACCATTAATCAACACTCGGTGTTGTGCATGCCAACGAACCGCTCGGTTAAGTACAATCGCTTCACTGTCTTGGCCTATTTCCACTAGCTCTTCTGGGCTATTCGCATGATTAACGCGCTCTACCGCTTGTTCAATAATAGGGCCTTCATCTAAATCCGTCGTGACGTAATGTGCTGTTGCGCCAATCAATTTTACGCCGCGGTCGTAGGCTTGATGATAAGGTTTTGCGCCCTTAAAGCCAGGTAAGAACGAATGATGGATATTAATCGCGCGGCCCGCTAATCTTTCACACAGATCACTCGATAGAATTTGCATGTAGCGCGCCAACACTAAAAAATCAACTTGCAGCTCACTATCCATCAATGCTAGTAATTGCGCTTCTTGTTGCGGCTTGGTTTCCGATGTGATGGGGGAAAAATAAAACGGCACTTCGTACCAGTCACACAAAGAACGCATAGCCTGATGATTAGAAACCACACCGACAATATCGATAGGTAAGGAACCACGCTTCCATGCATTGAGCAAATAACTTAAACAATGCCCCCATTGAGATACGGCAATCAACACCTTTGGCTTATACTGAGTATCTGCTAACTCCCACGTCATACCATAACGCTCGGCTATAGGAAAAAAACAGACTTTCACCTCATCGAGGCGCTTCTCACCCTCACATGATTCAAATACCGTGCGCATAAAAAATCGTGATGTCGACACATCTTCAAACTGTGATGATTCGCGAATATTAAACCCCTGAAGAGCGAATAAATTGGCTACAGCGGCAACAATACCCGGTTGATCTTTACAACTGAGCTTAAGGACAATATCGGTAACTTGAGTCATAATACTTATTTTTTATAATAGGGTTCAAGGAATATGCGTAAAAAAGAATACTAACTGAAGGAAAAGAGATATAACACTGATTTCATTAATAAAAAGAAGGGAGCTCACTAAGGGTTCATATATAGTGAGCTTATTGAGCTAAACGTTGATGGCGCCGTTGATTTAATGGTTGTAGGTTCGGTATTGATTGGCACAGCCTTTGACAAGATAAACGCTGGCATAGAGTTTACAAGGATATACTCGGAGCGTACCAGAATAATAGATACCTGAACTAGATTTAGCACAAAGCCACATTATACGACTTTAATATGCCAAGGCTCAAATCGTACCCCCAAGTTATTCCCCTCGTCGTAACGAATGGTGACATAACCTAAATCTTGCATCCGTTTAAACTCATCGGTTTGAGAAAAAGCGTTAGTGAAATTTTTGCCCCCCCAACCTTTACGACCCACATCAAAATCACCAATACCGTGATAAGAATAGCCCGGTGGAGCTAATGAGCGAGAGGCACGAGACAAGTTGCCCTTCACTCGCACCACTTTCGCTAGGAAAAGGTGAAGCTGTTTAACGTTAGAACGAATACCCGAGGTTAAAATAATACCTTCGCCTACATTGTCGCGTAATTTTTTATAATACTGAAAAGATTGCTCTTTAAATAAATAATGCCCTGTATGTGGCACTTTAAACGTGTGCTGTTTTTTAACTTTATCGGTCAGTGAAGCGATAACTTTTTCGCCATAAAAACCATAATCTGCTGCCTTAGTAGTAAATACTTTTTCTATAAAGTCCAACTCTGCTTTAGTAAATTTTCCAATCACTTGAAAACGCTTGGCAAATAGCAAGGCATCGTCAAAGTTAAGAACGTTAAAGTGGCCATAGCCTATTTGACTTTGTAAATTTTTCAAGCGTAGGTGAACTGAATGTAACAACGCCTTATCTTCTGGGCTCACGAGAAGATCATCGTTATAGTCTTGCTCGAAATAAATCGCCTTATTCACTGCGCTCGCCGTTTGTAATGGCGTATGAGGAGATGGTGGCAATGGCAAAAGTATCTGTGAAGCTTGTGCAGGTTGCACCGGCGCTTCATGCGCAAGCGCATCTACTGAAAATGTAGTGATAGAAGATTTTTCTATAGGCGATAAACCGCCTACAACGTTTTGTTTGGGAGTGTGGCTTGGGTCGACGGGTATGATTGATCGAGATGTTTCGTCAATAAGCTGTTGTAGCAACCTAGCAGAATGTCTATTCTCATGGTCACTTACGGGATCAAATAATGGCGGATCGATGTCTACTGCAGAGTGAACATTTTCAACAGGCTCTAATAACGCTTGCGCTTCGATGGAATGAGTAGCACGGCGAGACGAATGCGATAAAAAACCAGCAGCACCCACGGCTAATAAGCCTGTAATTACCTGTCTACGTTTCATAAGGTCTCTTCATCCTCGCTGTATTCTACATACACTATTTATTGTAGCAACAAACTCAGCTTTTAGTCGCGTCAGTAGGCACATATGTGGCTAATCATCTACATTTTAGGGTGATACCAGAAATCATAGCCTTGTTTTGTCGACAATAATACATTTTTCTCACTGACAGATCATTATAAGCCGTTGATTTACTTAAGTTTTATATTAAAACCATCATTCATATAAAAATTAAAGCGACAAAAAACTTTATTTTGTCGACAGAAAATAGCAGGATGGAATGTAAATCCAAAAATAACCTTATAAACCACAACTATTGTCGACAAAACATGAATAAACCATCAGAGCAGACTATAACCAGCGACATCAGCGAAAAACTCATAAACGCTATCGTCAACGGTGACATTCCCCCTGGCAGCAAGTTAAGCGAGCCTAAATTAGCTCAGCAATTTAATATCAGTCGCGGCCCATTAAGGGAAGCGATAAGACGGCTAGAAGGCCTAAATTTAGTATCCCATGTACCTCGCGAAGGCGTGAAAGTAGTGACATTAACACTCAAAGAAGTCATTGAGATCTACCATGTTAGAGAAGCGCTTGAAGGTCTTGCCGCAGGTTTAGCTGCACGTAATATGGAACAGCAATAAATTGATGAGTTACATCATTTATTAGCACTACACGAGCAATATATTGATGACAATGGAGAATACTTTCGCCAAGAAGGTGATGTTGATTTTCACTACAAAATCATCCAAGGCAGTAAAAATAAGTTACTTATCAAACAACTTTGTCACGAGCTTTATCACTTAATCCGCATGTTTCGCTATCAAACACGCAAACTTAAATCGCGTACAAATCAAGCTCTTATCGAGCACAAGCAATTAGTAAACGCAATAGAACAACGAGACGAGCAACTTGCCGAATTACTAATGCGCCGCCACATCTCTCTCGCGCGCGAAAATATTGAAAGCAAAATGAACGAACATCTAGAACTAAATTAATAGTGAGAAAGTCATGAGTCACCCAACCTCCGGCAATAAATTTCGCCAATCACTCGCCAATACCAGACCATTACAAATTGTCGGCACGATTAACGCCTACACCGCCATGATGGCCACACAAGTTGGTCACAAAGCCATTTATATTTCGGGTGGCGCTTGCGCTAATGCGTCTTACGGATACCTGATTTGGGAATGACCAGTCTTAATGATGTCGTTGAAGACGCTCGACGTATTACGTCTGCGGTAGATACGCCATTGATGGTCGACATCGATACGGGCTGGGGAGGCGCATTTAATATTGCACGTACGATCAAAGCGTTGGAAAGCGCGGGCGTTGCCGCCGTGCACATTGAAGATCAAGTGGCGCAAAAACGCTGCGTCCATCGCCCCAATAAGGAAATCGTTAGCGAGCAAGAAATGGTTGACCGCATTAAGGCGGCGGTCGATGCAAAAACCGATTCGGACTTTTTTATTATGGCACGCACCGATGCCTACGCCATTGACGGTTTACACGCAGCTATTGATCGCGCTGCTGCCTGCGTAGAAGCAGGAGCAGATGGTGTGTTCGCTGAGGCTATGTCTAGCCTAGATGAGTACACCGCATTTAAACAACGCATTAACGCACCACTGCTAGCCAATATGACAGAGTTTGGTATGTCGCCCTTATTTGACACCACCGAACTTGCCGCTAGCGGTGTAGATATGGCGCTGTACCCATTAACTGCTACACGCGCCATGCATAAAGCAGCCGAAATGGTCTACCAAGACGTACTCGAAAAAGGCCATCAAAAAGATATGGTCGAACATATGCAAACCCGAATGGAGCTCTACGACTACTTAAATTATCACGATTACGAACAACGTTTAGACACGTTATTTAGCGAAAAAAAATAACGTAAATCCACATAGAGTCATATTACACGATGACTTTATTCAATATAACAGTATCCCAATAGTAACATTCTTCAAAAGAGACGGTTACTCACTATTATTGCTATAAAAAGTAGCAAGCGGAGAAAAAACATGACGGACAAAAAAATGAGTGGCGCAGGCTTACGAGGCCAAGTCGCAGGACAAACTGCATTATGCACCTAGGAACGCAAGGCTCAGGGTTGAACTATCGCGGTTACGATGTGGATGATCTTGCCGACAACTGCCAATTTGAAGAAGTCGCTTACCTCATTTTAAAAGGTGAGCTTCCCAACCAAGCAGAGCTTGATGCATACAAAGCAAAACTAATGTCATTACGCGCATTGCCTGACGCCTTAAAGAAAACCTTAGAGCTCATTCCTTCTGACGCGCACCCAATGGATGTACTACGAACGGGCGTATCTATGCTAGGTAATATATAAACCGAAACCAGTTTTGATCAGCAAGAGGATGCTGTTGATCGCCTGTTAGCGACTCTGCCAAGTATGATTACTTACTGGCATCGTTTTGTTAGCGATGGAGTCAGAATTGATACCAACCCAATGACTAGCAACACAGTATCAACGTCTATCGGCGGCCAATTTCTAGAATTACTTCATGGCAAAGCACCGAGTGAATCACATGAACGCGTCATGAATGTCTCATTAATTTTATACGCCGAGCATGAATTTAACGCCTCGACCTTTGCCGGTCGCGTATGTGCATCGACACTATCTGATATTCACAGTGTGGTCGCAGGTGCTATTGGCACATTGCGCGGCCCTTTACATGGCGGCGCTAACGAAGCAGCCATGTCGATGATAGAAAACTGGGCATCTGCCGATGAAGCCGAACGCGAAATTTTGGGTAAACTAGAACGTAAAGAATTAATCATGGGCTTTGGCCACGCCGTTTATCGGGAACGTGACCCACGTAACGACACCATTAAAAAATGGTCAGAAAAATTATCACAGGAAGTCGATGACGACATCCTCTACCCTATTTCTGTTCGCTGTGAAGCCGTGATGAAACGAGAGAAGGGCTTGTTCTGTAATGCTGACTTTTTCCATGCATCGGCTTACCACTTTATGGGCATTCCAACACCGTTATTCACCCCCATTTTTGTCATGTCTCGCGTCACAGGTTTGGCGGCACAAGCCTTTGAGCAACGCGCTAACAACCGAATTATTCGCCCTAGCGCGGAATACATTGGCCCTGAACATCGTAAAGTCCTAGCTATTAACGAACGATAATAACGCACTGTGATGGAGTTTTTTCATCAAGGGAACAGAACACCGTCATTCCGACGAAAGTCGGGATAGCGATTGATCATTCATTTATCGTCAGCTCATTCTGTGGAATAGACCTATGAACACCGAACACCGCAAACCGCAAACCGCAAACCGCAAAAGACTACCGGGTACTTCTCTTGATTTTTTCGATACGCGCGAAGCTATTAACGCGATCAAACCTGATGTTTATGAAAAACTACCCTACACATTTCGTGTGTTCGCAGAAAATCTAGTTCGCCGCTGCGACCCAGCTTTACTCACCGACGCGCTAACACAAATTATTGAACGCAAACAAGGTGTAGATTTCCCATGGTATCCAGCGCGCGTGGTGTGCCACGATATTTTAGGGCAAACCGCCCTCGTTGACTTAGCCGGATTACGTGATGCTATTGCCGAAAAGGGGGGGATCCTTCACAAGTCAATCCCGTCGTTCCTACACAACTTATTGTGGATCACTCGCTGTCCGAAGAATACGGTAGTTTTGAAAAAGATGCTTTTGATAAAAATCGTGTCATTAAAGATCGCCGCAACGAAGACCGCTTTCACTTTATTAATTGGACAAAAAAAAGCCTTTAAAAATGTTGATGTTATTCCGCCGGGAAATGGCATTATGCATCAAATTAATTTGGAGAAAATGTCTCCCGTAGTACACGCTCTTGATGGCATAGCCTTCCCAGATACCTTAGTCGGCACCGATAGTCACACACCCCACGTAATTGCCATCGGTGTGGGAGGGCTTGAAGCAGAAAACGTCATGCTCGGTCGTGCGTCTTATATGCGCCTACCCGATATTGTGGGTGTCAAACTCGCGGGCAAACGTCAACCAGGTATTACCGCCACCGATATTGTCTTAGCGATTACCGAATTTTTACGTAATAAAAAGTAGTCTCAACCTATCTTGAATTTTTCGGCGAAGGGGCCGCAAACCTTACCCTTGGCGACAGAGCGACCATATCTAATATGACACCGGAATTTGGCGCTACCGCCGCCATGTTTTATATCGACGATAAAACCATAGACTACCTAAAAATCACGGGCCGTGAAGACGAACAGATTAAGCTCGTCGAAACCTACGCAAAAGCAACGGGTCTATGGGCTGACTGTTTAAAAAATGCAGAATATGAACGCGTGCTTACATTTGATTTATCTTCTGTTGGGCGCAATATTGCAGGGCCTTCGAACCCCCATCGACGCGTGCCCACATCAGAACTCGCCGCTCACGGCATTAGTGGTTCTATCGATCGCAGAAGAAGGGAACATGAACAAGGATTAATGCCCGATGGCGCGATAATTATTGCCGCCATTACCAGCTGCACCAACACCAGTAACCCCCGCAATGTCATTGCTGCTGCGTTACTTGCCCGTAATGCTAATGCATTAGGCTTAACACGCAAACCTTGGGTAAAAACATCATTAGCACTGGGTTCAAAAACCGTGCAACTTTATTTAGAAAAAGCCAATCTATTATCCGAATTAGAACAACTAGGTTTTGGCATTGTGGATTTTGCCTGCACCACCTGCAATGGTATGAGTGGCGCACTCGACTCTGTTATTCAGCAAGAAGTGATTAATCGTGATTTATATACCACTGCGGTGTTATCGGGCAACCGCAATTTTGATGGCCGCATTCACCCTTATGCGAAGCAAGCCTTTTTTGCATCACCACCCTTAGTCGTTGCCTACGCCATTGTAGGAACCATTCGCTTTGATATCGAGAAAGATATTTTAGGCACCGACCAAAACGGTCGAGAAATCACACTAAAAGATGTTTGGCCTAGCGATGAAGAAATTGATGCAATTGTAAAAGCCAACGTTAAACCCGAGCAATTTAAACAAGCCTATATTCCGATGTTTAACATTGATGAAGATAATGACGATGACAGTATTGACGAGGGCAGCATTAACAAAAACAGCACGAACAAAGAGCAAACCAATAGCAGCGCCACCTATTTCTCTCCGTTATATGATTGGCAAGAAAAAAGCACCTATATCCGTCGCCTATCTTACTGGGAAGGCGTGTTAGCCGGTGAACGCACCATGAAAGGCATGCGACCACTGGCTATCTTACCCGACAATATTACTACCGATCATTTGTCGCCGTCGAATGCCATTATGATAGACAGTGCCGCAGGGAAATACCTGCATAAAATGGGTTTACCTGAAGCAGACTTTAATTTTTACGCCACCCATCGAGGTGATCACCTTACCGCGCAACGCGCTACATTAGCCAACACCAAATTGCTCAATGAAATGATCACAGAAAACGGCAACGTTAAACAAGGATCACTGGCGCGTATAGAGCCAGAAGGAAAAGTGACCCGTATGTGGGAAGCGATAGAAATGTATATGGAACGTAAGCAACCATTAATTATTATTGCGGGCGCAGACTATGGTCAAGGATCTTCTCGTGACTGGGCGGCAAAAGGCGTTCGTCTCGCTGGTGTAGAGATGATTGCCGCAGAAGGGTTTGAACGCATTCATCGGACTAACTTAATCGGCATGGGTGTATTACCGTTAGAATTTATGGCTGGCACTAATCGCCACACGCTTGAACTAGACGGGACAGAAATCTACGACGTCACTGGCGACATTACACCGGGCGCAACGCTTACATTAACCATAACATGAAAAAATCTTAATGCACCTGATGGTATGCAGGGTAATGTCAGTAGCGTACCCATGACCTGCCGTTTACACACCGCAGAAGAAGTGATGATTTACCAAGCGGGCTGTGTACTACAACGTTTTGCCCAAGACTTTCTTGAATCTGCCAATACTTAGGGGCCTGCCAGACTGAGTAATAATCTACTAAGGTAGACTCTTAGCGCTACATAATTCATGTGAAAATCATCCATGTAAAAAATTAAGCATGTAAAAAAAGCACTGTAAATAAAAGTCACATTAAATAAAGGGCACCTCTAAAAAATGAAGAGATAAATCAAGCATGCCTTATGCACCACAACTAAAAATTCTCGCTACGTATATGCGTGGCGGCACGAGTAAGGGCGTTTTCTTTAACTTGGAAGACTTACCGATAGAAGCGCAAGTCGCAGGCACCGCTCGCGATACTATGTTACTCCGTGTCATTGGTAGCCCAGACCCTTATAGTAAACATACCGATGGGATGGGTGGCGCGACTTCTAGTAACAGCAAGATTGTGATTTTATCAAAAAGCAGCCAGC
>Ga0307488_10003336_pt1 | contig 13457 bp, 13 predicted proteins | sample SB02metaG_FD_202248 | JGI IMG/M metagenome (GOLD analysis project Ga0307488, IMG submission 202248) | Sea-ice brine microbial communities from Beaufort Sea near Barrow, Alaska, United States - SB 0.2 | ecosystem: Environmental > Aquatic > Marine > Coastal | place: USA: Alaska | collected...
ACCGCTTTTTAATCAATGATTAAAGGCTCAAAACTTTTAACCATGTCATCGATGGCTTTCATTTGAGTTAAATAAGGCGCTAATTTATCTAGTGGTAATGCACAAGGACCATCGCACTTTGCGCTACTAGGGTCAGGGTGCGCTTCAATAAATAAACCAGCAATACCTATTGCCATGCCACTTCGCGCCAGTTGTGTCGCTTGTGCTCTTCGTCCATCGGCAGAGTCACTTCGTCCACCCGGTTTCTGTAAAGCGTGCGTTGCATCAAATATAACCGGTGCATAGCTCTTCATCTCATCCATGGCGAGCATATCAACAACTAAATTATTGTAGCCATAACAGCTACCACGCTCACATAGTATAATATTGTTATTACCCGCCTCACCAAATTTAGTAATGATATGTCGCATTTCATGAGCGGCTAAAAACTGTGGCTTTTTAACATTTATAATGGCCCCTGTTTTAGCCATAGCAACCACTAAATCAGTTTGACGTGCTAGAAAAGCGGGTAGTTGAATAACATCAACAACTTCACTTACTGGCTGCGCTTGATAACTTTCATGTACGTCAGTAATAATTGGCACATTAAACGTTGACTTTATTTCTTCAAAAATTTTCAAGCCTGCATCTAAGCCGGGCCCACGATATGAGTTAACTGATGATCGATTAGCTTTATCAAACGAAGCTTTAAAGACGTAAGGAATACCTAATTTCTGTGTTACTTCGACGTAATGCTCTGCAGTTTTCATGGCTAAGTCTCGAGACTCAAGCACGTTCATACCACCAAATAAAACGAAGGGTTTGTCATTGGCAACAGTGATATCTGCTACTGAAACTGATTGAATTGTCATAATTTGTCCAAACTTACCTTATAAAATTAATTCTAACTACCAATAATTCTTAATAATTGACCGCAAATCCAAGCCATGTAAGTGCCTAAGGCATAGCCAAGTACAGCCAATAATACACCAACAGGGGCTAAAGAAGGATGAAACGCTGAGGCAATAACCGGTGCTGATGCTGCACCACCTATATTAGCTTTGCTGCCGACAGCGAGATAGAAGATAGGGGCTTTAATCATACGGCCAACAATAAAGAGCAATACAATATGTACTAGCATCCAAATTAAACCAATGACGATATATTTAGGCGCTTCAACTATCTGGGAAATATCCATGTGTAGGCCAATAGTAGCGACTAACACATACAAAAAACTACTACCGACTTTGGATGCGCCAACAGCTTCTAACTGTCTCACCTTGGTGAAAGAAAGCGCTAATCCGATTGAGGTGACTAAAACAATTATCCAAAAAAGCTTACTGTGTAGGCTAAATTTTTCTAATGCTGGAAAGTTGATTTGGAAGTAAGGAACCAAAAGGTCAGCCATCAGATGAGCAAAACCTGCCGCACCAAAACCAACCGCTAATATCAGCATAAAGTCTTTTAGTTCAGGACGACGCGCATGCTCTTTTTCATAGGCTTGAACTCTATCAATTAACTTATCGATACCTGAGGTATCTGCCCCATTTTTAGCATCTATTCGTTTATGATTGGCGGCAAAATAAAGTAAAAAGGCCATCCATATATTAGCTACTATAATGTCAACAGTGACCATAATAGTAAATATCTTACCATCAGCACCATAAATTTCTTTCATTGCCAGCATATTGGCACCACCACCAATCCAGCTTCCAGCAAGGGCTGCCATTCCACGCCATACGGCTTCTGGCCCTGTAATGCCTAGAAGTTCAGGCCAAATAGCAGCGGTTGCTAACAAGGCTATCGGTCCACCAATGACGACACCAACAGTACCGGTTAAAAACATGATGATTGCTTTATTACCCAGCGACATTATCGCCTTAAGATCAATACTCAAGGTAAGTAAAACCAAACAAGCGGGTAATAAGTAATATTTAGCGACCTCGTCAACTTGACTAAGTTCAGCACTGACAATACCAAAAGTATTAAGCAAGGAAGGAAGTAAATAGCACATCAACAATGCGGGTATGAATTGGTAAAACTTTTTCCACACCGGATGTTGACTATTAGAGGTATAAAAAACAAAACCTAGTATTAATAATAACACGCCAAAAACAGTAGCGTCATTGGTGATTAATGGTGTACTGGCCATTAGCTGATCTTGCATTAAATTAACCTCGTTAAACTGTTATTTTATTATATTGATGATGTCGACTTTAGCACATCTTGCTGGTATAAATATTTAATGTAAGGCCGGCTCGGCAACAGTAATATTATCAAGTTGTATTTTAAGTAACTTGGCAGCAGGGTCTTCGGGACATTGCTGAACAAAATAACGATAATCGTCAACGGCCACTTTAAAACAATCGAGTTGATGTAGTAAAAAACCACGATCTCGGCGCTCAAAAGGGTCATTTGGACTAAGGGATAATAATATATCAACGCATTTTAATGCTTGGTTAAAATCTGTCTCTCTGATTAATGCTGTTTTCAGTCCCGATAAGTGTTTAACAATTAAACTAATATGGGTCATATTCTCTGGATGAATATCGGTTGGATACTCAGAGAAGAAATCACCAAAGTCTTCGGTATCATCCATACGAAGATCAAACTCTTGCCAATTTAACGACTCACCGGTAACGGGATCAAAAATAATGGCATATATATCATCACAAACCAGGCGAACCATTATTTTTTCAGGAACAAAAACAATATCACAGTCAAAGCCGCAAGCTTCTATTATATGCCTAATAATAATCGCTTTTAACGTTGGGGCTATGGTTCGATTATTTAATGACGATTGTAATTGATAGCTCAATACAGGCCAAAAATCTCGATTATTATCAATTAATAGTTGAGTCACAAACAATTCATTAATTAATTGCTCTGCTTGTGCAAGTGGGTCGTCAATACTCTCAAGAGCTAACTGACATTGCTCAATAAAACTATCTATATTATTTAGAGAGGTCGCCGATGAAGAAAAGACAAACTCTTCAGCTAACACTAGCTTTTCTAATAAGGACTTTTCATCCGAATCAATTTCCGATAACAACAATTCATTCATATAACACTTTTTACCCTAAACTAATAACTAGAAATTAACATTTGAGTCTCTTTGTATCTATTGACGAATTTACGAAAACTTCACTATAAATTCGTTTCTCATTAACTAAAAAAATATTGTTTCTTTAGTCAACGCGATACGGAAAATAACTATGATCCATGCCATAGCACCGACGTAACCAAAAATTTGCATCATACGATTTTTAGCAATCTTCAACGTATAAACACCGGTAAAAATATAGGCAGCAAGGGCAAGGAGTTTTTCAGCTAACCAAACTTGTTCAAATGGATTAATAGCTAATTGCACAACCATAATGGCACCAATTACCAGTAATAAGGTATCAATGATATGTGGTGCGACTTTCACCCATTTACGATTAAGTTTATCAGAGTCAAGCATTAGCCAAGCAAAGCGTAATGTGAAAAACGAGATACTAATTACCGCTAAGGTTAGGTGTAAGTGTTTGAACATATTCGTTTATCCTGTGATTTATTTTTCATTAAGATGATCGGTGTTTTTATAATATCAAGGTTTTTTCTGGTTTACTTTAAACTACTAAAACTGACTATTGAAAATAGCCCAAGTGACACGCTCATGTCCTGATAAATCTTTAACTGTTTGCACTTGCTTATAGCCGGCATCTGTCATTATTTTCCTTACTGAAGTTCCTTGATCAAAACCATGTTCAAAAAATAGCTTACCCTGTGAAGATAAATATTCCCGGGCTAAATTCGCAATATGTTTTATATCGGCTAAGCCGTTATCGGCAGCAACAAGTGCTGACACCGGTTCAAAACGAACATCGCCTTGTGATAAATTTTCATCATTACTATCAATATATGGCGGGTTTGACACTATCACATCAAATACTTTATTTTTAGTGACCTTGCTAAACCAATCGCTCTGATAAAAATGAACCTGCGACAAGTGTAAATTCTTGGCATTTAGCTGAGCTAATTTTACCGCCTCAAGACTGTAATCCAAACCTTCAACTTGCCAAGTAGGATTTTCACTGGCAAGCGCTAAAGCAATAGCTCCAGTCCCTGTGCCTAAATCTAAACATGATAGTGTTTCTTGGCCGTTTAAGACCTCAAGTACTTGTTCAACTAAAATCTCAGTATCGGGACGAGGGATTAACGTCACGGTTGATACGGCTAGTGATAATGACCAAAATTCTTTCATCCCCGTAATGTAAGCTATTGGTTCGCCATTATAACGCCGCATTAATAACTCAAGATATTGCTTAGCTAAAGACACGTCAATAACTTTATCTGGCCAAGTTAGTAAATGGCTTAACTCCTGCTCTAAAACCAAGCAAAGTAATAATTGCGCATCAAGTTTAGCGCTGTCAGAACTCGGTATTAACAGTTTTTGACCGTATAGAACTAAATTTTTAAGCGAGTAATCTGTTAACCAGTCTTGAACAACCATACGATAATCAAACCTAAAATAAACCTAACTCAATCTCACTAAACAAAAAGAACTAAAATAACTTTAGTTCTGTTCGGCAAGCGCCGCTAACATGTCGGCTTGATTTTCTAGCATAATGGGCTCCAATACTAAATGTAAGCTGCCTTCCATTATTTCATTTAAGCGGTAAAGTGTTAAGTTAATACGGTGATCACTCATTCTTCCTTGTGGAAAATTATAGGTGCGAATACGCTCAGAACGGTCGCCACTTGCCACTAAATTACGTCGTGATGACTCCTCTTCACTGCGGCGTTTTTCATCTTCTGCCGCTTGCAAACGGGCTTGCAGTACCGACATGGCTTGTGCTCGGTTTTTATGTTGTGAACGCTGATCTTGACATTCAACAACAACACCTGATGGGATATGAGTAATACGGATCGCTGAGTCAGTTTTATTGACGTGCTGTCCACCGGCTCCTGAGGCTCTAAAGGTATCAACTTTTAAATCAGCTTTGTTAATTTCGATGGCTTCAGACTCAGGGATTTCTGGCATAACGACAACCGTACAAGCAGAAGTATGTACTCTACCTTGAGATTCTGTCTCGGGTACACGTTGAACCCGGTGTCCGCCAGACTCAAATTTCATATAACCATAGGCGCCCTCGCCAACAACTTTAATAACAACTTCTTTATAGCCACCTTGTTCACTTTCATTGGTGTTCATTATCTCAATCTTCCAGCCCTTCTTTTCAATATAACGGCTGTACATTCTAAATAAATCCCCTGTAAATATTGCTGCTTCGTCGCCACCCGCACCGGCACGAATTTCCATATAACAGTTGCGATCATCATTTGGATCTTTTGGCAGCAACAAAATCTGTAAATCGTCAGTCAGTACTTCAACCGCCTTTTTAGCGTCTTTAAATTCTTCTTGTGCCATTTCACGCATATCAGGATCATCATCTTTAAGCATTTCTTCTGCCGTGGAAAAATCATCTATGGCACCTTGATAGGCTTTAAAAACAGAAGTGACTTCTTCTAATTGCTTAAACTCTTTCGATAACGTACGAAATTTATTTTGATCACTGATGGTTTCAGGATCAGATAATAAGGCTTGTACTTCTTCAAAGCGCTCAACTAGCACTTCAAGTTTTTGATAAACTGATTGATTCATTACTAACTTCTTATCTACAGAGAATAGCTATCACTCAAGGTTACATAGTAAAATTGAAGCTTTGCTATAGAGTGAAATGGATAATTTTTGATAATGGCAGCATTATATTCTACTTATGGATATAACGCAGAATTTTTTGCGCTTAAAACCGAAAAGCCTCAGTTTTATCTAAGGCTTTATCAAAATAACAGTGTTTTTTAGAAAAATGCTACGAGTCTTTAGATTCTAAATTAAAAATATCACGCAAATAAATTAATTTATCTAATTCGCCCCCTTGAGCCGCATTTTGTATTGCACTCGTTGGTGCATGCATAAATTTATTGGTTAACTTAGTTGCTAACTCAGCGATAACTGCTTCAGGTGATTTATTGTTTTGAAGTTGAACTAAAGCTTTTTCTAAAAGTTGATCTCGATTAACTAAACACTGGTTTCGATAGCTAATCACCGTATCTTGTGTATTTAAGCCCCGCAACCAAGCCATAAAGCTATTGGACTGACTATTAACCATGCTTTCTGCTTGTACAGCAGCTTTACGCCTGCCTTGAATGTTTTCAGAAATAATGGTTTGTAAATCATCGACTGTGTATAAAAAAACATCTTCTAACTCAGCGACTTGCTCTTCAACATCACGAGGTACGGCTAAATCCACCATAAATATTGGTCGATGTTTTCTTTGTGTTAATGCATGCTCAACCATGCCTTTGCCAATAATTGGTAATGTACTGCCTGTAGAGCTAATAACAATATCTGCTTGGCTCATTTTAGCGGGTATTTGCGCCAAAGTGATAACGTCTGCACCAATTTTGTTGGCCATACCCTCAGCACGAGCGAGGGTTCGGTTAGCAACCGTGATTTTACCAACTTTATTTTCATAAAGGTGTTTGGCCACTAATTCAATAGTTTCACCCGCACCAACCAATAAAACATTAACGTTTTCGAGCTTAGCAAAGATATGTTTTGCTAAATTTACCGAAGCAAAAGCAACTGAAACTGCACTTGCGCCGATTTCAGTTTCAGTTCTTACTTGCTTGGCAACACCGAAAGTACGTTGAAATAACCTATCTAATACCAATGCCATAGAGCCCGCAGCTTTGGCTTGGCTGTAAGCTTGTTTCATTTGACCAAGAATTTGGGGTTCACCCAGCACTAGTGAGTCTAAACCACAGGCTACACGCATCATATGATTGACAGCTTCTTGACCTTGATGGCAATAAATACTTGGTAAAATAGTTGAGGCCGGTACTTTGTGGTAATTCTCTAACCATTGTAAAATACGTGCTTGGGTAAGATTGACATCACCATCTTGAACAACATAAAGTTCAGTTCGGTTGCAAGTAGAAAGAATAGCCGCTTCACCACATTGTACTGCTTCTAACATTTCTTTTAGCGCAACACTCAAGTGGTCAGGGTTAAAAGCAATTTTTTCCCTGACAGCAACGGGTGCAGTTTTATGGTTAATACCAAGAGCGACAATAGACATAATGCTAAATATTCAGCCTTTTCAATATAAGCGTTCGATTTTCTCTATTGTAATACGAATAAGGCTATAGCGGTAAATAATTAGCCCTATTATCTGTCAGGTTTTCATAAAAAATGTAATATGTAACAAAATCAGTCAGGTTTTTAATAAATTTGAACATATATTCCAATTTCGAAGCGAAATATGCTCAAATAAGATTATCAAAGAATATTCGTCAAAAGTGATGTTATAAATAATGATCCTATGTATTCGTTTTAGCCTTTTACTTTTAACGATAATGTTAATTAATGGTTGTTCTACTCAGCGATTACAAACAGCTGAACTGCAAAAAAATCAAACCATTAAACAAAGGAATGATAAATTGTCACAGATTAATGACTGGCAATTTAATGGTAAAATAGCGTTCATACAGTCGGATAAACGTCAGAGTGCGTCAATTCGGTGGCAATACCAGCAAAGCAATGCCAGTCAAGAAATCGATTTAACCTCTTACCTAGGTATTAATATTTTACATGTTGAGTCAAACAAAAACATTCATACCATAGAGGTTGATGGCGAAAGTTATCAAAGCACTAACCTTGATGAAATTATTTACTCATTAACTGGATTAACACTCCCCATTGATGCGTTGAGTTATTGGCTCAGAGGCTTGGCTTATAATAGTAACGACACCATTAGTTATCATGTCAAAAGCCAGCTACCGTCCATTCTAACAAGTGAATATAACAATGAGCACTGGCAAATAACCTATTATAATTATCAACAAGTTAATGAGGTACAATTAGCGACAAAATTCACCATTAAACAAAATAACTTACTGATAAAAGTATTGGTAAGAAAATGGACTATTTAACAAAAACACCATCATGTTGGATAAACACATTATGAATCAATCACCCTTTTACCAATTTTCGTCACCTGCTAAATTAAATTTATTTCTTCATATTGTTGGCAGACGCTCTGATGGCTACCACCAACTAGAAACGCTTTTTCAATTTATTGACCGCTGCGATCAACTTCAAATAAGCATAACCGATAGCCCTGCCATTAACTTACTTACCCCAATAGAAGGGGTTACCAAAGAAGATAATTTGATTTTCAAAGCCGCTAAACTGTTACAAAACCAAACAAGATGCCAACAAGGTGCTGAAATAAAAATCAATAAAATTTTACCTATGGGTGGTGGTTTAGGTGGGGGTTCATCTAATGCAGCAACGGTATTAATGGCCTTGAATATTTTATGGAAATGCCAACTATCTCTCAATGAATTGACTAAGTTAGGTGTTAGCTTGGGTGCAGATGTCCCTGTTTTTATTTATGGTTTTTCAGCCTTTGCTCAAGGCATTGGTGAAAAACTTACCGTAAAAACACCAAAAGAATATTGGTATTTGGTCAGTAAACCTGAATGTAGTATTTCAACTGCTGAGATATTCACTCACAAAGATCTCCCACGAAATACGCCAAGACTTAGCACAACTGAAATTGAATTAAAAAACTGCCACAACGATTGCCAAACATTAGTAATAAAACACTACCCTAAGGTTGCCAACCTACTGTCTTGGTTGTTAGAATACGCGCCATCTCGGATGACGGGGACAGGTGCGTGTATTTTTACGCAGTTCAACTCAAAAGCAGAGGCGCTTTTAATACAATCGAAACTCCCATCAGAGGTTCAATCGTTTGTTGCTAAAGGGATCAATGAGTCACCTTTACTTAAAGAATTGAAGGCTTTGAGAGATACAACCAAGTTATTTAAATAATTTACTGAATTTTAGCGTTAATAATATGAAGTTTTAATTTAAAATTTTATATTAATCACACTAAATTTGGTATCGTAATGTTAATGTCAAAAGCTTCCGAGGAACTGACAGTGCCTGACATGAAAATATTTGCGGGTAACGCCACCCCTGAACTGGCCAAACAAATTGCTAACCGTCTTTATATTACTCTAGGCGAGGCTAAAGTTGGTAGTTTCAGTGATGGTGAAATAAGTGTTGAAATCACTGAAAACGTCCGTGGTGCGGATGTTTTTATTATTCAATCAACGTGTGCGCCAACCAACAACAACTTAATGGAACTCATTGTAATGATTGACGCATTACGCCGTGCTTCTGCCGGTCGTATCACTGCAGTTATCCCATACTTTGGTTATGCTCGACAAGACAGGCGTGTACGCAGTGCACGTGTACCAATTACAGCAAAAGTTGTTGCTGACTTTTTATCAAGTGTAGGTGTAGATCGCGTTTTAACTGTTGATCTTCATGCCGAACAAATCCAAGGTTTTTTTGATGTTCCTGTCGATAATGTTTTTGGTACGCCTATTCTTTTAGAAGACATGTTAGAGAGGGAATTAGACAACCCTATTGTTGTCTCTCCTGATATTGGTGGCGTTGTACGAGCACGTGCCGTAGCAAAATTATTAAATGATGCCGACCTGGCTATTATTGATAAGCGACGCCCTAAAGCCAATGTTGCTCAAGTAATGCATATTATTGGTGATGTTAAAGGCCGTGATTGTATTATTGTTGATGACATGATTGACACCGGTGGGACATTAGCAAAAGCAGCTGAGGCATTAAAAGAGCATGGCGCAAAACGTGTTATTGCCTATGCGACTCACCCTGTACTTTCAGGTAATGCTTATGAAAACCTTAAAAACTCAGTGATTGATGAGCTAGTAGTCACAGACTCCATTCCATTATCGCCAGCACTTAAAAAACTTAAAATAATTCGTCAACTTACTTTAAGTGGTATGTTGTCAGAAGCTATTCGTCGTGTCAGTAATGAAGAGTCTATTTCAGCTATGTTTGACAACGATTAACATAGGACTACTTTTAGTCACCTGTAATTATCGTAAAATAGAAGCACCTTAGGGTGCTTTTTTATTGTTTATCTCTGTTTCATACCATAAACAATAGATATTACTTAGTTGAAGTGTTATTATTTCGCGCCTTTTTTATCCGATAAAAATTATCTTTTATTGATATTAAGGCAACGCTATTGTTTTTGGTCGCAAAAAACAATAATTACATTAAACTTATTATATGAGTATATAACATGACTGATTTATTTACTTTGGAAGCTGAAGTTCGTACAGATTTAGGGAAAGGTGCGAGCCGCCGCCTACGTCACGCGAAGAAAGTTCCAGCAATTATTTACGGTGAAGGTAAAGCACCTGTTTCTTTAACTTTAGAGCACAAAGACGTTTTTCGTGCGCAACAAGAAGAAGCATTCTATTCACACGTATTAACACTTAATGTAGATGGCAAGCCAGTTGAATGTCTTTTAAAAGATATGCAACGTCACCCATTTAAACAAGTAATCATGCACTTAGATTTCATCCGTATTGATGCAAAACATGCTGTTCATACTAATGCACCTATTCACTTCATCAACGAAGAGAATATCGCTAAGTCAGGCGCTAATATCAATCATCACATAACAGAAATTGCTATTTCATGTTTACCAAAAGATTTACCTGAGTTTATTGAAGTAGACTTAGCTGACATGGAAGTAGGTCAAACAATCCATTTATCAGACGTTAAATTACCTAAAGGTGTAACTTCTGACGAATTGACTAAAGGCGAAAGCCATGACCAAGCCGTTGTTTCTGCTAATGCCGCTAAAGGAAAAGTAGATGACGCAGCAGAAGAAGTAGCTAGTGAAGAGTAATCTAGAAATTTCTTTTAAGAAATAATAGATGACTATTCAGTTAGTAGTGGGCCTGGGTAATCCAGGCCCTGAATACACAAAAACACGTCATAATGCTGGTGATTGGTTCGTTCATGAACTCGCCAAACGCAATAATATATCTCTAAGACCTGAAAAGAAATACTCAGGGCTCTACGGTAAAGGCCTAATAGGCGATACTTTAGTGCATCTCCTCATCCCAACAACTTTTATGAATCGCTCGGGTAAGTCTGTTGCTCCATTAGCAAATTTTTACCGTATTTCTGTTGAGCATATTTTAGTTGCCCACGATGAACTCGATATGTTACCTGGTGTTTGTAAAATCAAACAAGCGGGTGGTCATGGCGGCCATAATGGTTTGCGTGACATCATTGCGTGCATGGGTAATAACAAAGATTTTTTTCGGCTACGCATAGGTATTGGTCACCCAGGCCATAGAGATCGGGTGACTGGGCACGTGCTTGGTAAAGCACCCGCCAACGAACAAGTTTTAATTGAGCAAGCAATAGATGAATCAGTTAGCTGTTTTGATATTTGGCAAAAAGACGATCTAAAAAAAGCACAAAATCGTTTACATTCTTTTAAAACAACATAAACATTAATTAATACCAGTGATCTATAGCTATCACTTATCATAAACAATATATAAAGGTGACATCATGGGATTTAAATGTGGCATTGTTGGATTACCCAACGTCGGTAAATCAACACTTTTTAATGCATTAACAAAAGCAGGTATAGAAGCAGCTAACTTTCCATTTTGTACTATAGAGCCGAATACTGGTGTTGTACCCGTACCAGACCCTCGTTTAGACCAATTAGCTAAAATTGTTAAGCCAGAGCGTGTATTACCAACAAGCATGGAGTTTGTCGATATTGCAGGTTTAGTTGCTGGCGCGTCAAAAGGTGAAGGTTTAGGTAATAAATTTCTCGCTAATATCCGCGAAACTGATGCTATTGGCCATGTGGTTCGCTGTTTTGACAATGACAATATAATCCACGTTGCTAATAAAATTAATCCTGCCGATGACATCGATGTTATTAATACTGAATTAGCCTTGGCTGATATGGATACTGCAGAGCGCGCAATGGTCCGCCAAGCAAAACGAGCTAAAAGTGGTGACAAAGATGCAAAGTTTGAAATTCTTGTTTTAGAAAAAATTCTTAACCATGTTAATGAAGGTGAAATGATTCGCTCTTTAGACTTGTCTGAAGAAGAAAAAGCGGCCATTGCTTACTTTAATTTTCTAACGAATAAGCCAACGATGTATATAGCTAATGTCAATGATGATGGTTTTGAAAACAATCCATACCTTGATCAAGTTCGCGAAATTGCAGAAAAAGAAAACTCAGTTGTTGTTGCTGTTTGTGCTGAAATGGAAAGTGAGATAGCTGAGCTTGATGACGAAGAACGTGATGAATTTATGGCTGATATGGGCATTGATGAGCCTGGTTTGAACCGTGTCATTAACGCTGGTTATGGGCTACTTCACTTGCAAACATATTTCACCGCCGGTGTTAAGGAAGTTCGTGCTTGGACCGTTAAACAAAATGCTACCGCTCCACAAGCTGCGGGTGTTATTCATACTGATTTCGAAAAAGGCTTTATTCGCGCAGAAGTCATCGCGTTTGACGACTTTATTGAGTTCAATGGTGAAGCCGGTGCTAAAGATGCAGGAAAGTGGCGTTTAGAAGGTAAGACTTACCTAGTAAAGGATGGTGATGTTGTCCATTTCCGCTTTAATGTATAAATTCAATTAATAAACTTCAATATTTTGTCACTTGTTTGATTTTTCTTCTCAAGATAATCAAACAAGTGATACCTAAGACTCACTAAGCTGCAGCCTCCCCTCAATCAATCATAAACTTTGTTAGTCATCAGTATAAACTTGAGGCAGTCATCTGCACATTTAGTTATTTTTAAAAACTTACTTATTTATATTCATTGCTAGAACTACTCTTTAATTAGAAAAATAGAAATTAACTAAATTTATCCTCAGTACTGTGAGATAAAATTAAAACGCTCTACCGTTTTACTCAGAAAATCATTATCCCTACAATATAAAGGGCTTACTTGCTTTAGTAGTTATTGGTAATTGATTAATCTTAAATTAAAAATCAGTAACTTAAGTATTCCTGAGTTACTTATTAACAAATAGTATAAAAACACCTAAAGCTTAAACTGAATCGTAAATTAACCCGCCTTGAGCTGAAAGTCTCAACCAAGATCAAGAATGAATGAAGTTTATAGTACCAAAGTTTCTCTATAATCAAATAACCGTTTTACTTTTCTTCTTACTCACTATATTGCTTAGTAAAGACTATTGACAAGTAATACTAAAATTAATCCACTAATTTATTACTTAATCTTGAGTAGTTATCACGCAAATCGCACACAGTTTAAACAAACATACAAAAAGTGTCATTTTTTATAAAAAAACGGTTGACGTATCCCAACGAGATTTGCATAATACGCGCCACTTGCTACAGAGCAGGTTGGTAATGGCTACATAGCTCAGTTGGTTAGAGCACATCACTCATAATGATGGGGTCCCAGGTTCGAGTCCCGGTGTAGCCACCATTTATTACTTAAGGTAATAAAGAAGAGTTCAGGTCTCATTAAAAACTTGAATGTAATGCGGGTTTGGCGGAATTGGTAGA
>Ga0307488_10003337_pt1 | contig 13455 bp, 19 predicted proteins | sample SB02metaG_FD_202248 | JGI IMG/M metagenome (GOLD analysis project Ga0307488, IMG submission 202248) | Sea-ice brine microbial communities from Beaufort Sea near Barrow, Alaska, United States - SB 0.2 | ecosystem: Environmental > Aquatic > Marine > Coastal | place: USA: Alaska | collected...
TGTATATGTATCTATTGTATTTCTTTTTGAGTTGATCTGCGTAGTAACCAGAGCGCAATACAATTATACTATCAAGCTTCTTTGGGAAAGATAAACCTTTCCAGAACCCGTCAATAGGGTAGGATTCAATTAATATGTTTAGGGATTTTATTTCCCTTCCCCAAAACAATCTCTTTTGAGTCTTGGGTTGTTCTATTAACTTTTCGATTACTTTCTTCTTTTCAGTTTGAGTCACCTATTAATAATAGCACAAACGATAAAAAAAGTCAAGGCTCAATTTTTGTAATATGGGATATGAACAGATGAAACGCCGTAAGCAGTTAAGTAAAGTTAATTATTAAAACTAACAAGTATGGGTTTCTTGGATATGACAAGTACAATCAGTCATTTCAACCTGGACCTTTGCGTATTTAAAATTAAACTCGCCGAAGTAAGATAAAACTCTAACTGAGTCATTTACGTTACTTGCATCCCAAGATGTGGTTATTTCCTCGATTGGCGCAAAGGTAGTGTTATCTGAGCTAATTAAAACTTTTATGGTAATACTAGTGCTTGCACTAGTACCTACAAGCTTAAAAATATAACCATGTTTAGTTATAGGCGCTACGTATCCGCTATGAAAATCTCTTGCGGTGGACGATCCATCTACCGTCAATGTTTGAGAATAACTTACAACAGGAGCGTGGTTTGAGACAGGAACTGTATTAGAGCTTGAGACGTCAACATTGTTGATTTGGATATTTGCATTAGCTCTTAAATTATCATGAGTAAGCTGAACGGCCTCGACAGAGTCGGTGCCAAAATTTAAATTACGGATATCCAAGTCGGTAGACTCGACACGAACAGATTGATTTTCATTAGTGTAGATGTTGACGGAGTCTTCGTCTTTATCTAAATTACGAATATCCAAGTCGGTAGACTCGACACGAACAGATTGATTTTCATTAGTGTAGATGTTGACGGAGTCTTCGTCTTCATTTAAATTAACGTTGACTTGGGCGTTCTCGATTGTGGCAGTAAGAAAATCTCCTGTGGTTGTTGGTCGCCAAGCTCCTTCCGCGTCATTTAGGGCTCCATCCCAGATGTATGGCAAATTAACTTGGGGCGAATTTACCGCCTGACTGCTTCCGCTGAAATTTGGATTACTATATGTTTGTGTAGGTATTATGCTCATAATTTTTTATCTCATAAAGGTATACACTTTTTTTAGCGCCTTTTACTAGGAATTGCATAAAATCCAACAACCATGAAGCATAAATCCATAAAAGATGAGAGCATTAAACCTCCTGTCATTTGAACCAACTCCCAGTCTTTAGCCCCAAATACCCAACTAAAGAAGCCCCATCTAGTTCCTTCTCCTTTTGGTATTATTAAGTCATAAGTTATGTCTGGATTGTGGGCGTAATAGATCATCAAATAACACATCGTAAAGGTTATCGACATAAAAAGTATACGTCTTGAGACTTTCACGAAAGGGTCGCTTGCTTGAGCAGATTGGTTCTTGCAAATAGCATCGAACATAGCTGCATCTTTGGCGGCTATAAAAAGTTGGTCTTGGCGTTTTTGTTCAAGCCAAGAATTAATTAAATTGCAGAGCAGCTTGATTCCTGCTCCGAGAATTGTATTTAATATGGGTCCCATCAGTCCGGAAGCTTGTCGTAGTCGGCCTTACTGCAGAATTTAGTCAGCTTAGTGCCGTCTTCATCTACCGCTTTTAAGGCATATCTTATCGATTGCTTTCCGGTCTTAGTTGTTTTCTCGTAAGCTTGTTTTGTTACGCTTGACTCGTCAACTGAGACTTTCTTTTTCTTTTTTACGTTATAAAATTCGATCATAGTAAAAGTATTTACACTTAATACCCTGATGAATCGCTGCAATTTTGCATTTGATCGTAAATCCAAGCATAAGTTTTCTCGAGTCCATCTTGTAGGCTGATTGATGGAGCCCATCCAAGAACCTCTTTGATCATTTCATTGTCGCTATTTCGACCACGAACTCCTTGTGGCGCATCAAGATTGTAGTTTCTTTTTAATTTAATGCCTCCAATACCTTCAGCTATATCAACCAGCTGATTGATTGAAACCATTTCGTCACTACCTAAATTCAATGGACGAGTGTCGCCTTTTTTCCACATCAAGTCCATTCCGGTTATGCAATCGTCGATGTACATAAAAGAACGAGTTTGTTCGCCATCACCCCAGATTTCAATTTCATGATTGCCGCTCATCTTAGCGTCAATAACTTTACGGCAAATAGCTGCTGGAGCTTTTTCGCGGCCTCCACGCCATGTGCCATAAGGGCCATAAACGTTGTGGTATCGACAGACCCTAGAGTCAATATTAAAGTCTTTACCGTAGTAAGAAGTTAAGATCTCGCTAAAGAGTTTCTCCCAGCCATATCCATCTTCCGGATTTGCCGGGTATGCAGTGTGCTCTTTTAAGCCCTGGGAGGCCGCATCTCTAATGTCGGACTGAATCTCTTGAGGGTAAATGCAGGCAGAGGAGCTATAGAGTATTTCTTTTACTCCATTGTCTCTAGCCGCCATAAGTATGTGCGCCTGAATTAAAACTGACTCCATGCAAAGAGCATGATTGTTTTGAATAAATCCCATGCCCCCCATGTTGCAAGCAAGATTGTAGATTCGCTCAACACCTTTTGATAAATTATAACAATGGTGCTTTTCCCCAAGATCACAGTCAAAATGATTTTCAGCAGCATCAAAAGTTTGATACCACTCTTCTGATGGTTTAATATCGGCAGCAATAACTTCGTGCCCTTGCGCTAGCAAATCTTTAACTAAATAACCGGCAATAAAGCCGCCCGCTCCTCCAACTAATATTTTCATTTTTTTGTAAAAATAAACTGATACCCTAATACTTCAAAATTGCCTACTTCGTCAAAGAAGTCTTCTAAGAATGAATCCACCGCAGGTATAACACCGAAGTCAAGAAGCCTAACCTGTGCGTCGTCATCCTGGTATGCGTTTCCGCACATTGTTCCGCCAGACTTTAATTTTGGCCACCAATTTTCTAAATCTTGCTGAATGAAAGAATATGAATGATTCGCATCAAGATAAATCCAGTCGAGCGAGTCATCTTCGAAGTCATCAAGCGCATCAATTGAGTATTTTTGAATAATTTCTACACGATTATCTGAAGAGAATTTATCAGCAACGTCTTGCTTGATCAAATCTAATTCGCCCTGATCAATTGCATGCCATCTAGCTGGAATATCCATTATGCTAACCCATGGATCAACTAGATAAAGCTTGCTTGGATCCATTTTCAGCATGAATTCAGAGAAGTCACCTTTGAATACGCCAATCTCTGCACAAGCATCTCCTGGTTTGATTTTTTCCAACAGAGAAAGCCTGGAATCATCTAGTTCAAATTCGTATGGTAATGGCATTTTATTTAAAATTTATAATTATATTGTTTTATGTCTTCTTTATATATATTATACACAATATTCTTACTATCTTCTACGTATAATTCTCTATAGTCTTTATTGTTTGTTGAGTTTGTTTTTGGTAGGTTCTTTATTGGGAGGTTTAAGCGGGAGCGAATACTGAAATAATCATGCTGTATGTTCTCGTGCCGACCAATAAAATCAACGGGCTCATCTAGAAAATAAGAGAAAGGTTGAAAGTGAATCCCAGATTCATAGGAGCCATCTTCTCTTTTCATTAGTTGCTTGAAGTCGCCTATGTGATTAACAAAACCGCTGAAGTCTAGTTTGTTAGCCAGGTCAGCTATAATACTGTTTCTCTTGTACCATCTATGGCCCGGAACTAATTTTTGAAAATACCTATAAGCAGAAGCAACCCTATCGTATGGATTTCGAATAAATGTAAAAGAAAAATAACCTTGGCCGATGTAATCAAAATGACAAGAAGCTGGACTATGCCCAGAAAAACCCACAGAAGTTAATTTTAAGTCAAGATTAATTGAACTGCCGGCACACTTAGGAATATGCACGAAGACGCACTTCAACTTTTCCGAAATCATTTCTTCTGGAAAATAAATTGATCTTTAATTAATTCCGAATGATTAATTTCGGATTCGCGCTCTTGTCTGAACTCGTCAACAGCCTGCACGATGCCGAATTGCAATTCTTCAACTTGATATTTTCCTTCGATATAGTCATCGCCGCACAAATAACCTCCGCTTTTAAGTTTTGGCCACCAGCCATTAAGGTCTTCTTTTACGAATTCATAGCTGTGATTGCCGTCAATATAAATCCAATCTACAGAACCGTCTTTAATGTCAGTCATTGCGTCAGCGGAAAATTTCCGTATCAATTTAACCTTTTTGTTAAAGAAGAACCTCCTCTTTACCGTGTTATAAATATCATCTAAGTTTTTTTGCTCAGTATTATGAAGGCGGCCTTCTACATCGTTGATAGTTTGCCAAGGATCAATCAAGTAAAGCTCAGAAATTGGAAGCTGAGCGATATGCCTAGACAAATCACCCTTCCATACTCCGACCTCCACACAAACTGCGTCGTTTTTAATAAATTGCAATACTCCTTTGTTTCCTAAGCTCATTTTTAGTCCTTATATATCATTGTTTTTTCACATTCAGGTAGTTTTGGTATTTTAAAACCATCCTTCCTCATGTTGTACACTAAATTTTTTGTCATTTTGCCGGCATCCAGAGATTCAGCCATGTTGATTTGATTACTACTGGTGGCGTATAGATCTTTGACTGGCTTGAAGTTCATTATCGGATAAAGCTTTAATAGTGGGTAGTGCTCTTCTAATCTTTCGTTCAGGTACAAATATTCGATCACTTCTTTTTTGATTAGTTGGGGTTGAAATATCTGATGGTGATTTTTCTTTTTGATTAAATTGTGGCCGCCGATGTTTGTTGTGCCTTTTAGGTGGCTTTTGTGGGCGTCTGCATTTTTTGTAAACATAAAGCCGCCAATATTCGGAGCGTTGAATTGATAAAGGTCTTTTATTATTTGTTTGTTTTTAAAATCCAATATGTATTTGTCATCTTGCGCCCACCATACAAATTCGTCAGGATTAACCACAGAAAGTAAAGTCCGGATGGTTGGCTTGACCGCGCTGTCAGTCTGTAATAGTTTGATTTTGTCGGCGCCGTATTCATCTACTAAATGGTTAGGCTTGATTTTGTTCCACGGAACGTAAAAAACAAAAGGATTATCAGGCCAGCATTTAAAATATGTGTGCAGTACATATTCCATGATCGGCATATTTCGATCAAATGTAAAGCAAATAGCTTTCATTAAAACTCAGGCAAGTAGTAGTCAGGAAACCAATTATTCTTGCACTCATTAACCCGATACATTTCAAGACTAGGGTTAATTATCTTCGCCCAACTAGAAAAGGCAGAGTGAGATTTTACAACACATCCACACTTTGATAGAAGTAGCATTTCTAAGATAGAGTTTTTCGTAATAGAAAGCTTATCGGGATTAGAAGCTAAGGTCTTATGGAAATGTGGAGGTAAATGGGTTGACAAAACTGTAATCCCTAAATTTTTAACAAAGCTTATGATAGTTTGTCTGCTATCTGCCTCATCCGATATAACAAAAACTGACTCAAAGCAACGATCCTTCAGGAAGGATTCTAATTTTAATAAAAAAGCAGTCAAATTAATAATCTTGCAATCTTTATTGTTGGTTAATTTATCTGTACCTCGAAAATGAATACCTAAGCATTTTTCTGGTATAAAATCTATATCAAGTTGATCTGTAATACTTGGACAAAATTCAAAATACTCATTGAAATAAAAGTTTGCCTCTTTGAAATTGGTATACTGGTATCTTTCTATACTTAATAGATCTACTCTTGTATCTGAATTTGTTGTTTGTTTTTTGGGTTTGATAATATGGGGGGTAATCCTATCTTGGTCCGAAGGGTTTCCATGGTTTACGTTTCTAATATCCCAGTGAGGGTATATCTTATTTTTATATAAATAAGGCAGCCTTGAGTTAATCCAGTTTAAGGATGAGCCAAACAAACCCTCCTCGCTTTCGTTGAAGACTTTCATTTATTGATATTAAATTTTAGTACAGGCTTATCTTGCCATGGGTTTATTTCTACTGGCAGTATGTTGCATTTCTCTAGATATTTAGCTACCGCAAGGTCTTCGTATATATCGTAGTTTCTAATCTCTGAAAGTTTGTAAAAGTTTTTCCATTTATTCAAAGACTTGGAACTAAGGAAGTATGTTGTTCCGCCGTCTATCCAGTCGGGGTACCTGCCGCTATATCTTTTGTTGAACCAAGGGGAATCTTCTCTTACTCTTCCAATGTGCCAGCCGCGCTTTCCGTCGCCGCTTTTAAGCTTGAGTCCAGCGTAATCTAGGCCTTCAAGGGACTCGATTAGTGATTCTTCACGCCCAATATTCCAGCGCATGAAATCAACATCATCATCTATCTTCCAGAAGTAATCATGGCTGTCAGCGTATCCGTTATCTGCCAAATATCCATAGATGGCAAACATTTTCTCTGGCAAATCTTCATAGAGATCGCGGCATTTTAATTGGATGACATTTTCTTCTATCTGTTTTTCTTCTTCGCCGCCGACAAAAATTAAATAATCACCAAGATTCCATTTATCAACACGAGCTTTTATCTCTTCAACTCTGTGGATATATTTATGACAACATACAAAAACTTTAAAAATTTTTTTCATCAGTATCCTATCATTTTGGGATTAATAAAAAAGCGAGCATTATGTTTTTTTCTCATTTGATTGTGAAGATATGTGTGCTCAACGGTACGAAGGCCGGCCCTGTTGTAGTTGCAATCTTTTACGTATTTAAATTTGTATATGCCTAGCCCGCCAAAGCACGACAATACCTCTATAGGGTCTGAGTCTTTTGGTATATTGCGCTTTTTGGACTCTATGCAAAAATCATAACCATGTTTAGGTACGCATTCTTCCCAGCAATCATCATTCACCCAATCATCAAACGTTCTCAAAACCCAAAGGTCATAATAATGTCCAGTCTGGTTAGCCCCTATCATAGCCCAATCTAAATCTAGATCAAAAGAACTCAAGAACCCATCCAATGTCAAGCCGCTGATCACTTCATCCATGTCAATTGGTATGTAATAATCTGGGTTGTAGATTTTTGATTCTTCTAGCAATCTATTTCTTCCAGTCATTAACGTTTCAATTCTCTTGTACCAACCTTTTGTGGCTTTTAATTTTAAATTGCTTTCGGATATAATTTTTACTGATTGATTTTTTTTAGCCCAGTCTTTAAGTATTGATAGTGTATCATCTGTTGAGTCATTTTCAAAGATAAAAATTTTAACTTCTTTGAACACGGAGGAGATCATTTCAATTTTAGAAATTGATAGCGGTAAATGCTCTGCCACATTTTTGGCGCAGGCACAGATTGATGCGGTTTTATTTTTTAGCCTCATAGCTTACTAAGTTTTTATAGGTAGGGTAGGGGAAGTTGAACTGTTGACTGTTGAATTTCCCGGTAACATCTTTGCCGCTCTTAATTCTGTGGTTTATTAGGTTGATGTCTTTAAGTATTTCCGTTACCCAATCTTCTCCGTTATGGGCAAAGCTTTTTAGTTTAATAATTAAATCATCGGGCTTCATGAACCAAGAAGCATGCCATCCAGATAAATCTTTCTTTTTGGTAGGCTGAGTAAATTTAGGATGATCCCAGCGCCAACCACACTGCATCCCCTTCCAGCGAGACATTCTTTTTTGAAGCTCTCCCCAGTAAGAAAAAATAATACTGTGGTGTTGCCATGCGCCCAAATAACAATCCCAGGATACATTGAACCAATGCGGGCAAACTAGAAGAGGCGCATTTTGAGGTAGCTCTTGTTCGTAGTTTAAGATTAGTTTAGGGTCTATAATTTCATCTAAATCACAGAAAGATACAACATCTTTATCATTTAAATTAAGAGAGGAGACTCCTTTTGCTAGAACTTCATGCCTTTGGGAGTACTCGCTCTTCCAGTTGTTTTTTCCTCGCGTGTTGCTTTTTATGTGAACAATCTTGTCAGAAAATTTAGAAAACATTTCTTTGTTCTCCTCAAAGTAAAGTGGTTTTTTATTGCCGCTAAATGTCCAGCAGTTTTCGTAAATCACAAACTTATCTACATAATCATTTAATTCATGCAACCTAAAATTAAGAACATCGAGCTCATTGTTGAACATGAAAGCATCTATTATCTTAGGATTCATGACCATTTTTTATAATTAAGAAGTTTCAGGTCATTTGAATAAACACTCTCTAATATATAAAGAGATTCTTTGTTTAAGATTTGATTTTTATTCTTATTAGTGCCTTGATTTTTGTGAGGTATATTGGCATTAACTCCGAATGTAGACAAAATTTTAGGTAGTTCGTAGCTGATATTTTCTAGCATAATTAAGTGATCAATAAGAAGATTTTTTTTAAAGTAAAAAGCATTCCATTGAAGCTGAAAATGTAAATCTATTTTGTTTGGGTTAGATTTCTTTGTTAAATTTTTAGAAACGAAATCATTTATGTCAGAGCATGAGTTTATTCGATTTTTTTTAGCAAGATAAAAATAAGCCGAGATGAATTTATCTAAAGGATGTCTGGATATACCAAAAGTATTTAATCTTTGCCATTCTTTTTCGTTTAAGTATTTATCAGCACAAGATAGCCATAAATCTTTATTATCTTTCTTTACGATAGCTCTATCTTTTAGTATGTTTCTTGTTATACTAGTTTGAGCTGCTTTATTGATAGGTATATAAGCAAATGCGCCAAGCCTATCAAAGACAATAGGATTTGGCAATTTAGATAAATATTGAAATTTATCCATTTGGAAAAACCTCCGAATAGGCTTTTAATTTTGCAGAATCTTCAGGAAGTCCTTGTGATATTAAGTCCCACTTTTTATTAAAATATGATTTTCCTAAATGGCTTGTAAATTGTTTAGGATTCTTGTCGTGATCTAAGTGAAAGCCAATTGTTTTAAGGCAGAATTTAATCGGTTTGCCTAACCTTGATAATCTTCTGGCAATGTCAAAATCTTCTCCACCCCAACCTTTGAAATTTTCATCTAAGCCGCCAACTTCATCGAAGTCTTTTCTCGTGCAGGACCAATTTCCTCCGTGCATCCTTCTTGCCACAGTATCTTTACCATCAAAAAGGTAGGGCTTCTCTGTTTTTTCAATAAATCTAAATCTCCTGTCTTTGTTTGATAAAGGTCTAATAAATGAAAAATTATTTTTGATTAAATCTTTAGTCACGAGAGAGACTTTATTAATTGGTATTGAAGGATAAGAACCTGCTACCACATCGTTTGCGAATTGTAAATGAGAATAAATGTGATCTGGCGACCATATAATATCTGAATTGCCAAAAATAAATCTATCTCCTGTAGCTAATTCGGCGCCGCGATTCCAAATATACGCAAGCCTGTAACCTTCATTTGGGCGGGTGAAATATTTAATACCTTCTCTTTCTAAATATTCTATGGTGCCATCTGTTGAGCCATCATCTGCTATAATAATTTCAAAATCTTTTTCTGTTTGATACTTCAGGCTTTCAATACTTAACTTGAGTGCGGGCAAGTTATTGTAAGAGGATAATATGATGGAAGCTTTAGGCATAACTAACACTTCCTCCGGTTTTGTTTTTGTTCCATTTTTTTAAATTATATTGCTCGCCCCATTTTCTGCCAGCATCTTCGAATACGCCGTTAAAGTTAATTCGGTTTACATCCTTTAGGTGACTCGAATCTTCTGATCTAGTTTTCTTATGGTGATTAATCAACAGCTGCTCTGGGTCAATTGAAGTCTCTGAAGCAGAAAAAGGTTCGTATACATTTTTTACAAAGAAATCCTTGCTCCAAATAGTTGGGTTAAATGAGAATTCAAAAAAGTGATGAAAGTGAAAGCCAATATATTCATAACCACTATCTATTAATTCACGCATGTTAAATGGGATAAGTAGATCCCAATCATCTTCAAGCCACATAACATAGCCATCCAGACTATCTAATTCATTATGAGCAGAACCGATCACGTGTTTTGCAGCCGAATAAAAACAGGCTTTATCTGAAATATGCAAATCTTGAGTGCCGCTGGTAAAGTTTTTGAAATTGTCCGCAGTTTCTTTTGTTTTTTTAAATGGAGAATCCAAATTAATAAACCATTTATAACTGACACCCTGGTCTTCCAGTATTTTTATAAAGGGCGGCAGTGTTTGATTATGCAAGTCAGGCCTATCGATTGCAGTAGTTAATATATATAAATCGTACATTAAAACATCTTTATCTGGTTTTTAATAAATAATCTTGGTAAGTAATTAAAGTTAGAGTGGCTATACAGCAAAAAGTCAGAATGAGATTTCATTAACCAAGTTAGATATACACTCTCCCTTATCTTTTCGTAAGGATTTTTAAATTGAGACAAATGGAAGGCTTGACCATCCTCTGGGTATTCATTTGTAGTGTCAACGCAGTCGTAACTGTTAGATAAAATATTAGAAAATAATTTACAATCAGTAAATATCAATACCACTGCATCTTTGTGGAATTTTTTTATTTCATCTATTTTTTCTGAATATAATTTTACTGCATTTTCTACTATTTGTATTTTAGTATTTTTACCTGATGGGTTTAAGGCTTTTTTAGTGGAGGGTTTAGCTAGGGATCCATGGTCCCCGAACCTGAAATGAACAGAAATTATATATTTATTTAATAAGTTTTTTTGATAAAAATCATTTATATCTTTTTGTATTTCTGGTTTGATTTCTAGTTTGCTGAAAAATCTATGAGCAAAATAATCTTTATTGTTAAAGGAAGTATTTTTAAATTTAAAATCTTTAAGCATCATTCCTGAATATTTGTTTTTATATTTAGGCTTGATTTGTTGTTCGTAAGCCCCTGGAAAGTCGTGAGGCTCAAAAATTTGGACTCCATCGATGTTTGATTTATTAAATACCAGTGGGAATAGATTATCCCCAAAAGCATGGTGGTGATACACGGTCTTTTGCCAGTCGATGATTAAATCTTTTTCTTGGTCTTTGGCTAAATACCAGCAGAGCGCCAAGTTGCCTAGGATATCGCCTAAGCCGCAATTGCGCCTAGCTACTATAAACCCTTTATTATTGATCTCCATTTTTCGTTAACAGAATTGATCGATAGGTTTTGCATACTGAAATTGAAGGCGTTCTCTGTGATATTTTTCACTTCTTCGGGGTGATCATTCGCCCATTTTATTTTATCAATAAGGTCTGATAAATCTTTTCTAATTGGAATGTAATGCTCCATTGGAATTAAATCTTTTTCGTAATAAGCTTTATGGAATCTTTCTTGTAGGAAAGTTAGCCTGCGAGAATGTAGAAAGTATTTTACTCGAGGGCTCCACCCGGACGCCTGCAGATCAATAAAGTAGCTATAATTCAATACCGCATCCTCTAAGGAAACGAAATTTTCATGGTTTTTATTCGGATTGGAGAACTTTGCGTCAATTAAATCTGGATGCTTTTCAGATAAATCCACAAGGGGGCCTCTGAGTTTTGGGTATTTTGTTCCACGCCAAAACATTTTTTTAGATTTAGGGGCAATCTCTCCGTTGGAGATAATTTTGGGGGCATATTTTTCGTACTTCATGCCGCACCAGTCCCAAAAAGTAAAATCGGGGCAGCAAGTAAAATCAGGATGGCGTTTTAAATTATTAGGGCATTGAGGCTCGGACTTATCTATGTAAGATTGAAAAAGTATAGGTTCTTTTGATTGGTTTATTATTTCAGCCTGAGGTGGTACATCGATAAAATATATTTTAAACGGTTTGAAGTCTGGCAAGGAGGACTCGTTGTCTGCTCTTTCTATTTGCTTTATGAAGCTTGTCGCCTTGAGGTTTGCAGCGTCAAATTTCCATGGAGAATGGTCATAATAGTGGTTAATTAATTTTCCATTACGTTTTTCTATTACTACTCGACCAAACCTGAATCTATCCTCCTCGAAGTTAAGGTCAAATAAATTAGGTTCACCTATTAACCTATATGGAACAAAAGAACTCATTGAAAGTAAGTATCAGGATTAGCTTCTAGAAATGGCGATACGTCTGACTTGTGGCTCGCACAAGTAAAATGAGCAAACATGGGCAAGAAGTCTACCAGGTTTGGGTTAGCGTGAATGCTTGGGGGTAAGATTTCGAAATTTAAATTTGACTCAAGCAGCTTGTATGTCATAAGACCTTGGTCTGCAAAATGGTTAATTGATCTGTCCGGCGGAATAATGTATTTTATGAACTTATTGACAAACTTTTTATCGCATCCCCATAGCCCTCCGTTAAATAGGTAGGGCGTATCTTTTAGTTTTGAAATCATGGTTTGGTCTTTTCGTTCTTTGGCTACCTCTAAAATGTGGCCGGTGTAAGCCCTAATCAAGTGCTTATCGCATTGTGATATAATAAAATTGTTTTTGATATTTTTAAATATATTTGGGCATTTTTTGTGAATTAAAATGTCTAAGTCCAGAACTAAGGCTTTATTATATTGGGACTCATGGAAGTCATGCATTACCGAAAACTTATACCAACACCTTTGTAATATTTTTTCAACAACAAAAGTATCCCAGTAACCTCTGTGGGTCAGTGGTTCGTATTTAATATTTAAATGTTCAAGTTTTTTCTGATTTTTTTCTAACAGCTTCTGGTCGGGCAGATGCTTAAAGATAACTTGCGCACCAATAGATTTCGCGTAACTCAATACGGAAGGTATGGTATGCAAGAAGTAGCTTGGGAAATGATCGTATATCCCCATGAGGTATATTACGTTCATTTGGAATAATTACTTTTTGGGAAGTTGTCGCAGCGCAGATCGAAGTGGTCAGATAGGAAAGTGCAAATATTCTTAGGGTTATCTTTTTCGATATCGAAAACCAAAAGTTTTTCGGGTTTGTCTTTAAAATAAAGATTGACGGATTTATTATGAGAAATAAAATCTTGCGTCCAGTAATTGAGAACTTCGTCCATAGTAAGATTTAGCCTCTTCATGTCTTTAGCCATGTATCTTTGATGGTTTAGTCGGCTTTTAAGCCAATTATTAATGTCCCTGGTATTTAATATGAATTTAGATTCTGGGTATTGATCATCAAGCTCTCTGAATAATTTATAAGCGTATAGTTGTTGACCCCACTCCATGTCTGAATAAAAAACAAAATCATCAATTGAGTCCAGTAGGGGTAAGCCTTTGTGCAGGTTATCGTATATCACCTTAGATATTTTGACCCCATTGAGGCTATGGTGTACTGATTTTATGCCATTTTTATTAAAAAGATGAAACAGTGAGGTTGTCCCACATTTGTTAAAACCTATCTGAAATATTTTCACGAGAGTTACTCGCTCTTCTTTTTAATCTGGCTATATTTATTAGCATAAAAATCACTAATTGCTTCGTCTAGATCAGCAGGCTTAGCTAAAGGATTCTTGTACATTGATATCTCTCTAATAAGTAGTTCGGA
>Ga0307488_10003338_pt1 | contig 13449 bp, 12 predicted proteins | sample SB02metaG_FD_202248 | JGI IMG/M metagenome (GOLD analysis project Ga0307488, IMG submission 202248) | Sea-ice brine microbial communities from Beaufort Sea near Barrow, Alaska, United States - SB 0.2 | ecosystem: Environmental > Aquatic > Marine > Coastal | place: USA: Alaska | collected...
CCCGCTATCTTCTGCCTACTCCTGCCACTTTCGAGGTCAAAAGAGAAATCCGCATCGCCGCCGAAGATCGTCAGCACCTAATGAATATGGCCGAGTTCGATGCCCTCGCGCCTCAGCCGTCCTTCCAAGACAAGTTAGTCGCCGCCCGCCCGATCGAATTTTCCTTGCCCGATCTTCCTAAGATGCCGGTGGATGCGCTCACCGTGGTTGACCCCAGCGACATTATCTCTGATCAACTGGCCAGCCTCGCCGGGGCCGCCGGCTCGGGTGCTGGTTCGGGCTCAGGAGGTGGAGGCGGGAGCGGTTCCGCCGTTAATTTTTTCGGCATCTCCGATACCGCGAGGCGGGTGGTCGTGGTCATCGATGTTTCGGATACGATGTTCGATCGCCAGCCGGGAAAATTTGACGCGGTCAAAGCGGAGGCAGCCAAGTTGGTCCAAGGGCTGGGGATCAACACCCTCTTCAATATTATCATCTACGAGGGGGGCTCGGTCGCGCTCTTCCCCGAAGTTCAGCCCGCCACTGACCAAAACAAAGCCCGGGCAGCAGAGTGGATCACTAGCGTCGATGGGGGAAGCAAGAGCAACATGTCCTACAAAAGAACTTACAGCCGGATGGGGACGGGGATTTACGAGGGAGGAGGGACGCGGACCGACACGGCCTTGAAGCAGGCACTTGGTTTGCGGCCGAGCACCGTCTTCCTCATCAGCGACGGTGAGATGAGCCGCAGCTTGAGTACCAGCCGGGCCTTCGGCTTCGAGAAGTCAGCGATCGAGGAGCGTGAACTACTTGGCCTGGTTAAGGATCTTCAGGCGGGGATGGAAGAACCGGCAAGGATCCACGTCATCCACTTCCTGACTAAGTCCGCCCGTAAGTCGGAGGAAAAAATTCTGCGGTCCCTTTCCCGCCGCAACAGCGGCAGGTTCCGTCAGGTCAAGGCGGAGGATTATTGAGGACGCTACTTCGGGCTCCGCCGGGCGATGGAGGCGGATGAGATCCTCCGGGGGGCGTCATCAAAAGGAAGCCATCAGGAGCAGGGAGGCCAAATTTGTCTCGGCCGCTCCCGCTGTAGAAAAGCCCTTGGGGGAAAAAGACCATGAGTTCTTGCTCGCCCTGGCTTTTAGGAAAGCCTAAAAGAGCCGATCATGCTCGATATTCTCCAGAAAACCCTTCGCTTACAGGAGCGCGATCAGCGCCTGCAAACGCTCCTCCACGAGATCAATCAAGCCCCTTCGGAAAAGCTCACCCTTGAGAGCGATCTTAAGGGGGCACAATCCGATCTGGAAAAAGCCAAGACGAGGGGTAAGGAAATTGAGGTCGAGCGAGCCCGTCTCGAGGTCGAGGCCAGTTCCAAGCGCGCCCAAGCCGACAAGTACCGCACCCAGCAGACCCAGACCCGCAAGAACGAAGAGTTCACCGCTCTACGCCATGAGATCGAACGGGCGGAAAAAGATGTGGTGGCGATCGAAGACCGTGAACTCGAATTGATGCAGGAGGGTGAAGATCTGAGGCCTTCCATCGCGGCGGCTGATAAAAAGTTCGGGACCGAAAAAGAACGGGTGGCTGCTCGGATCAAGGCCAGCGGAGCTAAGGTGGAAACTTTGCAGGGGCGGGTCGATGAATTGCGAGTCGAGCGTGAGGTTATTGCCGAGGAAATCAAAGTCTCCGATGAGGACTTACTTGACCTCTACGATCGGCTTTTCAAATCCAAAATGGGCCGCGCAATTGTTCCCCTGGAAATCGACCATTGCTCGGGCTGCCACATGAAGCTCACCCCCGCGACTCTCCACCAAGCTAAGGCGGGTACCCAAATTGTCTCCTGTGAGCAGTGCGGGCGGATTGTCTATTTTCTCCAAGAGTGAGGAGACTCAACTTCCGCTTAGACGTTGAAGCGGAACTCGATGACGTCGCCGTCTTGGACGAGGTAATCCTTCCCTTCAATCCGGAGCTTGCCCGCTTCCTTGGCCTTGGCTTGGGAACCTAGTCGAAGCAATTCCTCGCAGCCAATGGTTTCGGCGGCAATGAAGCCTCGCTCAAAGTCGGTGTGGATGACTCCGGCGGCGGCAGGGGCCTTGTCTCCAGCACGGATGGTCCAAGCGCGGGTCTCTTTAGGGCCCGTCGTGAGATAGGTGCGCAAGCCGAGGAGGGAGTAAACCTTACGGATGAGCTCGCCCACCCCGCTTTCCTCCAAGCCGAGGCTTTCCAGATAATCCTTGGCTTCTTCCGGTGAGAGATCGACCAGTTCGCTTTCGATCTGGGCGCTGATCATGGTTGCTTCCGTACCCATGTGCTGGGCTGCGTATTTTTTAACAGTTTCCACGTGCTGCCCCGCCGGGGAATCGGGAGCGAGGTTAGCCAGATCCGTTTCTTGGACATTGCCAGCAAAGATGACCGGTTTGGCGCTGAGGAGGAGAAAACCTTTGAGGAGAGCGACTTCCTCAGCGCTGAGGTCGAGGGTGCTGGCAGGCTTTCCCTCGTTGAGTAGAGGTAGGATTTTCTCCAGTAGGGCTAACTCGGCTTTGGCTTGGGTATCTCCTCCACGGGCGGTCTTGGCCAGCTTGTCCTTGCGTTTGTCGAGTGAGGCAATGTCGGCGAGGATCAGCTCGGTGTTGATCACCTCAATATCGCGGACCGGATCCATCGTGCCCGCCACATGGTGGATATCCTCGTTCTCGAAGCAGCGCACCACCTGCACGATGGCATCGACTTCTCGGATATGGCTGAGGAACTGGTTGCCCAAGCCTTCGCCTTGGCTAGCTCCTTTGACCAGCCCAGCGATATCAACAAACTCAATCGCGGTGGGAAGGATTTTCTCTGACTTGGAGAGTTGGGCGAGGGCGTCGAGACGTTTGTCGGGGACGCTGACGATGCCGACATTGGGCTCGATCGTGCAGAAAGGAAAATTGGCCGCCTGCGCCTTGCGGGTGCGGGTGATGGCATTGAAGAGGGTGGACTTTCCCACATTGGGCAACCCGACGATTCCGGCCTTAAGCATAGGAGCGAGAAACTAGCGGTCGGGAGCGGCAGATGAAAGAAGATTGAAGGCGGGGGCCTGGTGACGGAAAACATCGGGCATGAAAAAACTGGATTCAATGGTGTCTTACACTGACCGTTATTTGCGGATTGCCGCGGTGGAGGATTTCCCCGTGGCTTACAATGGTCTGCAGGTGGAGAATGGAGGTAAGGTTAAGCGCATCCTCGCCGCCGTAGATGCGGGCCTGCCCACCCTAGAGAAGGCGGCTACCTTCGGACCGGGGTCCCTGCTCATAGTTCACCATGGATTGTTTTGGTCTGGGGTGCAGCCGGTCACCGGGGTCTGGCGGGAAAAACTTGATCTACTCCTTCAGTCCGACCTGGCGGTTTATTCCTCCCACCTGCCGCTGGATCAGCATGCCAAGGTCGGCAACAACGTTCTCCTAGCGGCGGCCCTCGGGCTGACCAAAGTGGAGTCTTTTCTCGGATTCGGACGGGCTGGAATTTTTGGAGGAACCCGTGCCGTCCTCTCCCGTCGTCTAGAGAAGCTCACCGGTCGGGTTCCTCAAGTCTGTCCCGCGGGGCCAGCGCGGGCCAATAAAGTCGGGGTACTCACGGGACAGGGAGGCGACCTTGTGGAAAAAGCGGCGGCGGCTGGGATGGATACTCTGGTCACCGGAGAGGGGCCACAGTGGAGTTGGGTGCGGGCCGAGGAACTGGGAATCAACCTGCTCTATGGTGGCCACTACGCCACGGAGACCTTCGGAGTGAAGGCCTTGGCTGCCCATCTCGCAAAAAAATTCGATCTCCCTTGGAGGTTTGTCGACCACCCGATGCCGCTGTGATTCCGCGGGATTTTTTTACCCAGTCGCCGGTGCAATGTGCTCGCTCGCTCATCGGCTGCGAGCTGGTCTGGGGAACTTCCTCTGGGATCGTGGTGGAGTGTGAGGCCTACGCGGCGGTGGGTGATCCTGCCTGCCATACTTTTTCGCGTCCTTCGGCCCGGGAGTTTCTTCTCGAGCACCGTGCCGGGTCTGCCTACGTCTATTTGAATTACGGGCGGCATTGGATGCTCAATGTGCTGACCAAGGGCGAGGAAGAGGGATTTGTCCTCCTTCGGGCCATCGAACCGCGTCGCGGACTAGCGGCAATGCAGCGGCGTCGGGGCGGAAGAATTGGCCGGGAATTGACCGGTGGCCCGGGACGGTTGACGGCTGCCCTCGGGGTAGGAGTTCGGCACCATGGCAGTGATTTTTGCACCAGCGACCGCCGCTGCTTTCTTGGAGGGAGCAAGGTGAAGGCGTCTGCTGATTGCCGTATCGGTATCTCGCGGGGAAAAAACTTACCCTGGAGGTTCTTTTGGCAGGGCAATTCCTATGTCAGCGGACCACCAAAAAAAAACCAAGCCTTGGCTTGAACCATGACTTGGCTGAAAAGGAAAATCCCCCTTTTAAATGAGTCCCAGTCTACTTGCTGTAACTGATGGGAGCTGGAGCTGGCTTCGGCTTGCTCGCACAAGCGCCGAGGCTGAGCGATGCCGCCGCAACGGCGACGATAGCGATTACTTTAATAATGGTCATTCTTGGTTCACCTCCTTTCAGGCAATTGGCCCGCTTAAATCTGACACAGCCTCCAAGGGGAACAACGAAAAACGCCGAGAAGATTATCGGGTGTTTTTTTTAGCTAGCACTTCCGGCGGGGGGAGAATGTCAACCGGCATTCCTGGAGTAACCATATCGTGGAGAGCTATCATTTCATGGTTGCGGAGGCGGACGCAGCCATGGCTGGCGGTGGTCCCGATAAGATCCTCCTGATTGGTTCCGTGGATATAGATAAAGCGCTCGAGCGTATTGCCATTGGCGGGGTCCAGACCATCAAGAGTGAGGATGCGGGTGAGAACCTGATCTTCTTCTCCCCCGGGAGCGGCGGTTATCCCCAGACTTTTTCGGGCACGAAAGATTGTCCAAGCGGGGGCACCTTCCCCGATCTTTTCCCGGATAACGAATCGTCCGGTTGGGGTACGCAAGCTCCCCACCTCAAAGCCGAGGCCAAAGCGTGAGGTGGAAACTGGAAATTGGGCAACCACCGACTGGTCATCGAGGAGACGCAAGGTTTGGGTCGTCACCTCGATTTCGATCCGGCGGGAGTGGGCCATCGGAGGATTATTTGTTTTCGTGATAGCCATGGGCCTTGGGGATGGTAATTCTCAATGTTTTCTGATGAAGAGGAACTATCATGTGGCAATCGCGGGCGCAACTGGCGCGGTCGGTATCGAAATGATGCGGGTGCTGGAACGGCGTCATTTTCCGGTGGATCAATTGACTCTTTTGGCCTCCGCCCGTTCGGTGGGGAAGACTCTAGATTTTCGAGGTGAGCCCGTCCGGGTTAAGGAACTGACCCCCGGGGCCTTGGCTGGGGTTGACTTCGCCCTCTTCAGTGCCGGCGGCGGAATTTCCCAAGAGTTTGCTCCGGCGGCAGTTCGAGCTGGCGCTGTCGTGATTGATAATTCCTCAGCCTTTCGTTTGGATTCTCAGGTTCCTCTGGTTGTGCCAGAAGTAAACCCTGAGGCCGCCTTGGCCCATCGCGGTATCCTAGCCAACCCGAACTGTACCACCGCGATCACCCTAATGGGGCTGTGGCCTCTGCATCAGGCCTTTGGGGTTAAGCGGATCTGGGCCTCCAGTTACCAGGCGGTGTCTGGCTCTGGGGCTAAGGCGATTGAAGAACTGCGCGCCCAAGTGGAGTCTCTCGCGCGGGGGGAGGAGCCGACAAAAGAAATTTATCCCCACCAGATTGCTTTCAATGTCATCCCCCAGGTCGATGCCTTTCTTGAATCTGGCTACACAAAGGAGGAGATGAAAATGGAGAACGAGGGCCGAAAGATTATGGGCCTTCCAGATTTTCAGGCTTCGGTCACCTGTGTCCGCGTGCCGGTCTACCGTGCTCATAGCGTGGCGGTCACCGCTGAGTTCGAGCGCCCCATTTCGCTTGAGGTCGCCCGAGCGGCACTGGAAAAAGCGCCGGGAGTGCGGGTGGTGGACGATCCCTCGGGCCACGCTTATCCGGTACCCCTAAAGGTGGCTGGTCAGGACGACTGTGAGATCGGGCGTCTGCGCCCCGATTGCGCCCTCTCCAACGGGCTCACTTTCTGGATATGCGGTGACCAGTTGCTCAAAGGGGCGGCTCTCAATGCGGTGCAGATCGCCGAGCTCTTGGCCTGAGGAGCTGGATGGTGGCCGAGAATGGCCCTTAGGGAGTGTTTTTGAGTGAGAGACATCCCCAGAGGCTGCTGGCAGTGTTTCAAGCCCGTCTCGGCCAATTCAGGCTTCCTCTTCGGCTCATGGCAAAGGCAGGTGATCTTTTCCCTTTCAGCCCTAGTCCCGTGGGGACAAAAAAGGCTCAAAAGCCAAGGCTCGGTTCTCGGCTGCTAGGCATCGGAACCGGCGAAGAGGAGGCAAATCTCCCCGCGGGGCGGTTGCTTTTCTGCGCGGGCCGATAGCTCGGCGGCGGTCCCGTGCCAATATTCTTCAAATTTCTTGCTCAGTTCTCGCGCGACGCAGATGGGCCGCTCGGGGGCCAGCTCGGCCAGAACAGCCAGCGATCGGACGATCCGGTGCGGAGACTCGAAAAAGATACTCGTCTCGCTGCGATCCAAGGCGGCGCCAAGGACATTTTTACGTCGTCCAGATTTGACCGGAAGAAATCCGCCGAAATAAAATTGGTGGAGGGGAAGCCCCGACCCGACAAGGGCAGGAAGGATGGACGAGGGACCCGGCAAAACGGTCAGCTCTAGCCCCTGAGCGAGGCAGGCCCGGACCACCCGGAAACCCGGATCGGAGATTCCTGGCATGCCGGCGTCGGTCAGAAGGGCAATGTTTTCTCCGGCACGAAGCCGGTTCACTACCTCCTCGGCCCGGGGAGCCTCGTTGTGTTCGTGCAGGCTGAGAAGAGGTCGACTGATCCCGTGGTGTTTCAGTAAAATACCACTGTGGCGGGTGTCCTCTGCCGCGATCAGGTCGGCTTCGCCGAGAATGCGGAGGGCACGCAGGGTGATGTCCTCAAGGTTCCCGATGGGGGTAGGGACGAGGGTGAGCAATTTAGAAGCCCTCGCTCAAGCGACTGGCCAGCTTGATCGCGACATCGGAGAAGGCGAGCGGCAGGGCTTGCGCTTCATCGCTCTGCAAATCGGCGGTGACAAAGAAACTAGTCTGACCCAAGATTTCTCCAGTCATGAGTACTTTTCCACCCACCGCTTCCACCACTTTATACTCTACTGTGGTATAGAGCACGTACTCACTGGCGGCGATGACATTACCGCGCACCGAACGAGACGCTCTCCGTTGGGTCTCCACTAGGGTGGTGTAGACGATGGCATCGGCACGGTCGTTGTAAGTGATCGAGTAAGTGCCGTCCGTCTGCAGTTCCTTGGTGATGGTGTCGGCCAGCAGGTCCTCGACATTGGGTTCGAGAGTCCTGTTGGCTGAGACGGGCACGGCCAAACTACTGATCCCTCGCATCATGCTTGGTCGGGCATCGCCCAAGGTATAGCAGCCCGTGAGGACTGATGCCGTAAAAAGGAAGAGGAGGACGCGAAAAGCGATCATTCTACGGGAAGATCCGGCTCGACCGATGGTAGGCTCGGTTCGGGCAGGAGAGGACGCACATCGTCAGCTGAGGTGCGCAAACGTGGACGGGGTGGGGGAAGTTCTTCCTCCGGCGCCACCGCAGATACTGGCGGCCCAGCGTAGTTGCTCAGAGATGAGGTTTCGACTTGGTTCTGGAGACGGCGGCGGAGGGCAGCCCGTTCTCCTGTCTCCGCTCGCTCCGGCCCGCTACGAAGCTCGTCCTCACCCACCGTGGCCCGAATTTCTTCGATGCGCTCGGTGGCCAGTTCGGCGTCCGGCGTACCTGGTTGGCGACGTGCCAGATCGCCATAATAAATGGCGGCGGCGCGGTATTCGTTGTTGCGGTCGTAAAATTGGGCAATCGCCATGAGATCGGAGGCTTCGCGCCCGGTCATGCGATCGAGGTTCTCTTGGGCTTGGGCAGCTTTTTCGCTTTCGGGGTATTCGAGGAGGAAATCCTCAAAAGTATTTTTGGCATCGATGGCGGCGGAGAGATCGTTCGAGCGGGACTGCGCTTCGGTCAGTTGCACGTAGCCGATCTGGTAAAGGGCATCGTCGGCGTAGTCGCTAGAGAGGTAACGATCGAGAATGACTTGATAGGCGGCAACCGCTTTGGTGTATTCTTTTTCACTTTCGAAGGTTTGGCCCAGCTTGAATTGGGCGGCGGGGGCGAATGTGGCGTAGGGAGCGCTGCTGATGATGGACAGGTACATCTCGGCGGCCCGCCCGAACTTGCGACGATCCATGTAACCGTCTGCGATGGAGACTTGGGCGGCAATCGCCTGATTGAACTCCTTGGACTGGGGGTAATCTTGAACAAGTTTCTCGTAGGCTTCGAAAGCGCGGTTGAGGTTGCCTGATTGTTCAAGCACTTCGGCCAAGCGAAATTGGGCAGAAGGGGCCGAGGCGGCCACCGGAAATTTTTTGACGATCCGGCGGTAGGTCGAAGTGGCGCGTTTGCTGTTGCCGCTGGCTTCATAGTCGAGAGCCTGCTGCATCAGCATGCTTGCCTCAGCTTCCGTCGCGGCGGCGGTGGAGGGCACCTGTCCCCGGACTGCCGTCGGAAAGAGAAGAAGGCAGACCGAAAAAAAGATCCCGCAGATGACAGGAGCGCGTTGCATTGGTCGAGCGAACGTAGGAACCCACCCGCGAGGCGTCAAGTCGCGAAGAGGGAGCGCTGGCTACCAAATTGATTGGTTGCTAAACAAATTTGATGACTTCTGCGCTTTCTTGGAAAGGATTTGCCCCAGGTAGGGGCGAATGGCTGGGAAATCACACGGACTACAATGACGGGTTGGTTTTGGGCTTTGGACTGGATTGCGGCACCACCGTTACTGGTAGGGCTCGGTCCGATGGGAAACTAGTCCTTCTGGCCCATGATCTCGGGCGTCGCTGCACCGTCGATCTCAATGCTCTGGCCCCGCAGAGCGATCAAGCTTGGGCCAACTATGTTCTCGGGGTGGTGGCTGCATTTTTGGCCCGGGGCACTTCCGGTCCGGGGTTGGACTTGGAAATCCGTAGTAATGTTCCCATGGGAGCTGGCCTGAGCAGTAGCGCCGCCCTCGAGTGTGCCACCGCCCGCCTGCTTCAGCAGGCTTGGGGAACGGACTTCTCCGAGTTGGAACTGGCCCGGATCGGGCAGTGGGCAGAGCATGAGTTCGCTGGGGTGCGCTGCGGTCTGCTCGATCAGGTGACCTCGCTCTTTGCTCGCCGTGATCAGGCCGTCTTTTTCGACTGCCGTTCTCTCGCGGTCGAGCGGGTTCCTCTTTCCTCCGAGGTGCGCTTTGTCATTATCCCGAGTGGGGTCCGGCACGACCTCTCCGACGGTGCCTACAACCAACGCCGTCGGGAGTGCGAGGAGGCAGCTCGGGTTCTCCGTCTCAATAAATTGGGCGAGGCCGATGGCGCCACTCTTGAAAAGGCTCGCGAGAGGGGATCGCTGGCAGGCGCTCCCTTGCGACGAGCCCAGCATATCGTGGGGGAAATCGCTCGAGTGGATCAGGCCGTTGGGGCACTGCGAGCAGGGAATCTGGCCGCGGTGGGGCGGGCCATGAGCGAGTCCCACGAAAGTTCTCGCACCCTTTTTGAAAACTCCTGTCCCGAACTAGATTTTTTGGTCGAGGTGGCCCAGCAATCCCCTGGCTGCCTTGGCGCTAGGTTAACTGGAGGCGGGTTCGGAGGGGCTATCCTCGCTCTGGTTGGAGCCGACGACCTCGAGGATTTTTCAGCAAAGTTTCTCACCTCGGTCGAGTCCTCCTGGGGGCGTCAACCCCAACTCCTTGTCACCCGGGCGGGTGGGCCGGTGGACTAGTATTTTTTCCAGAGCCTCGGGACAAAGAGGACGAGGACGGCGAGAATTTCCAAACGCCCCATGATCATGAGGAGGGAGAGGAGTAAGTGGGAGGCTGATCCGAGGTCCGCGTAAGTGGAGGAGGGGCCAACTGCTCCGAGACCTGGTCCGATATTGAAGAGGGTGGCGATGACCGCTCCGAAGCTGCTGATCAGGTCGAAGCTGGGTTCTAGGGTTGTCATGGCCAGGGAACCCAGCGCGACAATGAATCCGACGAGGGCGATGAAAAAAGATACTTCAGTGAGGTAGCTGTCGGAGAGAGGGACACCGTTGATCCGTACCGGAATGATCTGGTTGGGGCGGAAGGTGTGGGTGAGCTGGCGGGCAAAGTTCTTAAAAAATACAACAACCCGACTGATCTTTACTCCGCCGGCGGTTGATCCGGCGCAACCGCCAGCGAACATAAGCCCGACCAGAAGAATCCTAGCCACGTTAGCCCACTGGTCATAATCGGCGGTAACGAATCCGGTGGTGCTGCTGATCGAAACAACCTGGAAAGCAGCGGTGCGGAAAGTGTCCGAGGCTCCGCCAACCTGACCGTAGTAAAGAAGGATTCCGCTGATTACTAGGGTCACCCCTGCCAGCATCCAGAGGTAGAACCGGGTTTCTTCATCCTGATGCCACCGACTCCAACGCCGGGCAAGAAGCCAAGCGTAAAGCATGAAACTGATGGAGGCCAAAGCCATAAAAATGATGATCCACCACTCAATCGCCGGACTTTGGAAGGCGGCAATGCTCCCGTTGCGGGTGCTGAACCCCCCGGTCGAAATGGTGGCGAAGGTATGGCAGACCGCATCGAAGGTGGACATGCCCAACCCGATCAAGCCAAGGAGGCAGATCATGGAAAAGCCAATGTAGATCTGCCACAACCGCAGCGCGGTGTCGCGCACCCGGGTGGAGAAACCCTCACTGAATTGGGCGCTCGATTCTCGGCGGAAGAGGGACTTGGTGCCGGCTCCAACCATGGAAAGGACGGCAACGAAAAGCACGAGAATCCCCATCCCCCCCAGCCACTGGGTCGTGGCGCGCCAGAGAAGGATGCCTCGGGTATAATTTTCGATATCACGCATGGCGCTGGCTCCTGTGGTGGTGAAACCGGAGGCAGATTCGAAAAATGCCGCTGCTGGATCCATCGAGGGAGAGCAGAGCATGTAGGGAAGGGCACCGAAGGCGGCGCTCAAGGTCCAACCCAATCCAACAATGGCAATAGCCTCGCGGCGGAGGATTTCCCGGGAAGATCCGCGTCCAAAAAAGTAGAGGGATCCCCCGACCACCGCAGTGATCAGGGCGGAAAAACCAAGGGCGTAGTCGGCCGTCTGTTTTGGTTCGTCGTCATAGACGGCGTAAGCCAGACAACCGACCATGGAAGCGGCGAGCAGGAGCAGGAGTAAACCGAGGACACGGCAGAGCTGGCGGTAGTCCATGGGAGATTTAGCTGAATAGTCCGAGGAGGCTACGTTTGGCCTCGGGGGCGACGATGGCCACGATGATGTCGCCGGACTCTACCTTGTCGTCCGCCGCTGGAACGGAGGCCTGGTTGCCGTGTTGTAGGGCGATAATGCCACTGGCCGCGGGCCATTTGATTTCGGCGATGGTCTGCCCCGCTGCCTCGCTGTTTTTCGCGACAGGGGAGGAGAGAATCTCGGTACCGCCCGGGAGGGTGCGAAGGACGGTGCTCTCCTCCATCGTCACAAAACGAGCTAGTTCGCGACTGACCGCCACCCGCGGGCTAACCGCGTCAAGGATCCCCAGCTGGGCTCCCGAGCGCCGGATGGCACTGGCGTAGTCGGCGCGATGAACCAAGGTAAGGCAGGCCTTGGCCCCGAGGTCGCGCGCCTGAAGGCAAGACATGACGTTGTCTTCATCATCATGGGTGGTGGCGACAAAAAAGTCGGCGTCACCGACCCGCTCCTCCTTGAGTTCGTGCAGCGAGGTTCCGTCCGCGTTGATCACGGTGCAATTCTGTAACTGCTGCCCAAGAATTTCGCAGAGCTGGCGGTTCTTCTCGATGATGCGGGTGCGGAAGGCGCTGCCCTCGAGCGCTTGAGCAAGGGCGAAGCCATAGTCATCTCCACCAAAGATGACCACGCTGAGTTGTTCTTCCTCGCCGGCGAGGGGGTGCAGCTTGCGGATTCCTTCGGCCAAACGCCGGGGATGACCGTAGATGGTAAGGAGATCGCCGGCTTCTAGCGTGTCGTCGGCATGAGGAATAAGCACATTGCCCCGCCGCAGGATGGCGCCGATGCGGACGCGGGGAGGTAGGTCGAGTGACCGTAGAGGGGTATCCAGGGCGGGACTGTTTTCTTCAAGGCGAATTTGTTGGAGCTCGATGCGCCCGCGGGCGATTTCCTCGACAACCAAACAATCGGGATTGCGGATCGATTTGGCCAGTTCGACGGCGGCAAGACGGGCGGGACTGAATAGGTAGTCGACCTGAAATTGTCCGGCGTAGTCGTGGAGCCACTGCTCACGCTGCATCGCCAAACTAGTTCGAGTGATGGTGCGGCGGGCCCCGAGGGATTTGCTGATGAGGCTGCAGACCAGATTGGTATGGTCTTGGCTAGTCAGGGCGAAAAGGACATCGCACTTGGCCACCCCCGCTTCTTCGAGGATTTCCACGCTGGCTCCGCTGCCGCGAAGGACACGGCTGTCGAGTTGTTCGTTAAGTTCTGAGGCAAGTTTTTCATCCTGCTCAATCAGACAAATTGAGTGTTCTTGGTCGGAGAGGGTGCGGGCCATGTGCAAACCGATGGCGCCGGCGCCGACAATGATAATATTCATGGAGCTAGGAGTATGGTTGGGTTCGGGGACCCTCTTGGAGCAAGCAAAAACCGCAGCCTGTCTCTCTTGTGGGATTTGCTTCCGGCCTCTGGCCTGCCACATTGAGATTGTGCCAGACACCGTCCAGACCAGTTTTCTCATACCCGCCTACAATGAGGAAAAGCTGATTGGGCGCGCCGTGAAATCGGTGCACCATGCCGCCGCTTCAAGGAAGGTCGAGGACTATGAGGTCATTGTCTGCGACAATGCCTCGACCGATGCCACTGCCGATTTGGCCCGCGAGGCGGGGGCTCGGGTGGTCTACGAGCCCCATCGTCAGATCGCGAGGTCGCGAAATGCGGCCGCGGCTGCCTCGGGTGGTCGCTGGCTCATTTGGCTCGACGGGGATGCCCTTTTGACCGGGGAGGTTCTCGGCGCGACTTTGGAAGCCCTCGCCACTGGTCGGGTCTGCGGTGGCGGAGCTCAGGTGGAGCTGGAGGGGAAGAAACTGAGTTGGTCTGCTCGGCGGGCGGTGCGGAGTTGGAATTGGATCGCCAAAAATTTTCGATTTGCGGCGGGCTCTTATTTTTTCGCTTTGCGTCAAGGCTGGGCGGAGACAGGTGGGTTTAACGAAAAAGTCTATGCCGCCGAGGAGATTGGTTTTGCCCGGTCACTCAAGCGCTGGGGGCGGCAGCGCGGCCTTGTTTTTGAGGTGCTCCTCCATCCTGTTCCTTCTTCGGC
>Ga0307488_10003340_pt1 | contig 13444 bp, 11 predicted proteins | sample SB02metaG_FD_202248 | JGI IMG/M metagenome (GOLD analysis project Ga0307488, IMG submission 202248) | Sea-ice brine microbial communities from Beaufort Sea near Barrow, Alaska, United States - SB 0.2 | ecosystem: Environmental > Aquatic > Marine > Coastal | place: USA: Alaska | collected...
CATCAGGCAACCTGTTGGTGGGTACTACTGACACTAGCTTAGCTGCTAATGGCGCTGGAGGTGTCGAGGGTGTAATGGTTGCTCCCGACCATATACAGATGGCTAGGTCAAGTAACGCAGGTCTTTTCATTAATCGTATGGACAGCGATGGAACTGTTGCAGAGTTCCGCAAAGACGGCACAACCGTAGGTAGTATTGGTGTAACAGGCTCAGCAACATCCTACAACACCTCATCAGACCAACGCCTCAAAGAAAACATTGCAGACGCTGATGACGCAGGTAGCAAGATAGACGCTATCCAAGTACGCAAGTATGACTGGAAAGCTGACGGCTCTCACCAAGACTACGGCATGATTGCACAGGAGCTACAGGCTGTTGCACCAGAAGCTGTGTCTGGCGATGCTGACTCAGAAGAAATGATGGGTGTGGACTACTCAAAACTAGTCCCAATGTTAATTAAAGAAATACAATCCTTACGCAACAGAGTTGCACAACTAGAAGAAGGTATTTAATCATGGCAGTAACTTGGACAATCGCAACCCTTGAACACGAACTATCCGATGGCGCAGTTGTCATCTCTCACTGGCGAGCAAACGACAGCGAAGTAGTAGATGATGTAACCTACTCAGGCAGCTCTTACGGCACTTGTGGCTTTGCCCCTGACCCATCATCACCTAGCTATGTTCCATACGCTGACATCACTGAAGAGATGGCTATCGGCTGGACTAAAGATTCACTTGGCGAAGAGCAGGTAGAAAGCATTGAAGCTTCTATTGCAGCTCAGATTGACGCTGAGAAGAACCCAACTCAGGAAGCAGGCGTACCTTGGTAATAAGGATGTAACATGTTAGTAGAAATAGCAGCAGCCAATGCAGCCTTCGGCGTACTAAAGACAGCACTAAGTAACGGCCGTGACTTGTATGAGTGTGGCGCTGTTGCTAAGAAGTACTTTGATAACAAGAGTGTAATAGCCAAACGTGTAGCGTCCAAGGGCAAGAGTGACTTGGATGCTTTCATGGCACTAGAGAAGATCAAAGAGCAAGAGGAGTGGCTTCGAGAGCATATGATATACGCAGGCCGCCCTGACATGTACTCTGACTTCTTAAAGTTTCAATCGGACTGTAAGCAAGAAAGAGAGCGAGACGCTCGTGTAGCTGTTCTAAAAAAACACAATAGGCTTAAACTAGTAAAGCAGTTTGTAACTATTGTTGGAGTAGCTATAGCAGTTATACCTGTACTTATATATGCACTGATTTACTCACTAAACAAATAGCAAGGGATTGTCATGGTAGAAACCACAAAAGAAATGTTAGACGTAGCCGCAGCTTCTACCGCTGTACTTTCAATGGCTGCTTGGCTACCTCCAACAGCTTCTATACTGACTATACTTTGGCTAGGTATTAGGATATTTGAGTCTGATACTGTACAAAGTCTACTAGGGCGTACAAAATGAGCTTACTCACTGCTATCATCGGCCCAGTTGCAGGGCTTGCTAAAAGCTACCTCAGTAACAAAGCTGAAGAGAAGCAAGCTACACACGCTCGTAAGATGTCAGTTATAGAGAATGACGCTGACTGGGAAGCTAAGATGGCTGATGCTTCTAAGGACTCGTGGAAAGATGAGTTTTGGACTATTGTGTTAGCGATACCCGTGTTTATGGTTGGCTACGCTATTGCTGCTAATGATGTTACAATTATTGCTAGAGTAGCCACGGCTTTTGAAGCATTAGAGAAACTACCTGAGTGGTATCAGTACTTATTGTTTATAGCTATATCATCTAGCTTCGGTATACGCGGAGTTGATAAAATAATGCAGATGAGGAAGTAAGCATGGCTGTTAAGAAAAAAATAAACCCTCGTTTTAACACTGAGCCAGTTGCTTCTGTAGTAGCTCCTATCCAAGGCAGGCCTGTAGAGCAGGGAACTCCTAAGACAAGCAAGCATAGCGTCAAAGTAGCGCCTATCCAAACTATGACCATGGCTGCACCGGCACCACAGCCAGTAGCTGAAGAGGTTGTTTCTTTAGAGAGCGCGTTCGACACTGCTGAAGATCCCTTCGCTATTGAGCAGCCTACAACAGCTCCTGCATTATACTCACCAGAGTGGTTTGCACAGGGAGGCTTTGAATCTGCCCCTACTGATCCCAATGGCCTAAGTGAGTATGGTACAGAGCAGCGTCCGTACATAGAGCCGGTAGATTACTCTACTCTCGATCCTAGTTTCATAGCCGATCTCGGTCTTGACGACATACAACTAGGTGACATGTCAAACTTTGATCAAGAAGCTGCGTTTAAAGCTCATTATAAAGATCAGTTTGAGGAGATAGGCATGTCGATTGATGATGTCGATCCCGAAGCTCTAACCGATCCTTCCAAGTTTCGTGCTACTTTTGAACCACTAAAGACTGAGTACCTTAGCGACCAACGCTCTAGCCTTTTTGACTTATTTAAGGCAGGGGATACTGGCGCATTTACAGAAGTTTATAACGAGTTAGACCCTAACAGCAAGATCAACTTACTATATGATGTATACACAGACGGTGGTTTAACTAGAGATCAGTACCTTAACGAAGCTGCTACTACATTACAGGAAGATTGGGCGCGCCAATACCCCGACAACGCCGATAATTATGGTTACTTCATTAAAAGCCAAAAAGGAACTGAGGACAGACTATATAGGTATAGTACTGGTTTTGGGCCACAAAGTGCTCAGGAAGTTGTGTTGTTTGAGGATCAGGAGTTTCGTGGTAGCAACAATGTCAATGTCGATGATGGCGTACTGTCCCGCGAAGAGCTGTTTAGACGGCAGATGGGTGAGCAAAACAACGAGCAAGCTGACCAGACTTCTACTTGGGTTTCGATGCGTGATACAGCCCTTATACCAATGCTTAAAATTGGAACGGCTATAGCAACAGGCGGTCTTTCCAGTGCATTGGAGGTTGCCGCTAGAGGTCTGTCAGGGGAGACTCTACACGGAGCAGACTGGGCTACTTTAGGTGTTGCTGGACTAGAAGCCGCGGGTGTAATAAAGCCACCTGTGGACGGATCTTCCGTTGCTGGCCCTGCCGGTATCGGCCCTACCTTACCCACTTCAGGTGTTGGTATAGGAAACTTAACGTATAACCAAACAGCAGCCTTAATCACCGGAGGAGCAACAGGGGACGTAGAAACGCTTGCTGTAGGTATGTTAGGCGAAGCCGCAATAGACAAAGCTTTTACAGGTGTAGAAGATGGTGATAAGTTGTTGGACGTCTTTCAAGCCGATGACGCAAAGGCAGCACTACAAGATGTTGTTGCTAACGTAGCTCAAGGGGCAGAACTAGACAATGCCGCGCTTTCCGGTTTACTTACTTACGCTGAGGAAGGTGGTGGTTTTTCACCTGACCTAGGCTCTGATGTTGATTTAGGCATTATTGAAGATGTTGTTAAAGCCTTGGTAGAGCCTGTACAAGCTGTAGCCAGTGCTGTTGGAGCTGTGATAGAAGATGTTGCACAGGTTGCTGGAGACGTTATAGAAGACGTAGCACAGCCTGTAGGTGATGTCATTGAGGATGTAGCACAGGTTGCTGGGGATGTTGTAGAAGACGTTGGTCAGGTAGTTGGAGACTTTGGCAGCACTATTGATGATGAAATTATACAGCCATACGTTAGACCTGCTTTGCAAGAGTTTGATGATGCTGTGCTTCAACCCGCTGGCGATGTTGTAGAAGATGTAGCCCAAGTTACTGGCGATGTTGTAGAAGATGTAGGACAGGCAGTCGGGGATGTTGCAGAAGATTTAGCACAAGCAATTGCTGAGTTAGTCCCTGACGTAGAGTTACCCGATATTAGCACACCAGATATAGACTTACCAGATGTAAACCTACCAGACATAAACTGGCAAGACCTGTTTAAGATGTTTGCAGGCGGCATGATGAGCGGAGCTGCCACACAGGTAGTACCTTCTCCGACAAGAACAACAGACGACTTATTTGGTTTTGAAACAGAAGTAGGTCTTGGTGATATTGAACTAGCACAACTACAAAGAAGGTACTTAGGATGACATATCTACAGTTAGTTAATAGCGTACTACGTAGACTACGTGAAGACGAAGTAGAGACGGTAGGACAAAACAGTTACTCAAAGCTTATAGGAGAGTTTGTTAATGAGGCTAAACGTACCGTAGAAGACGCTTGGGCTTGGTCTGCGTTACGCAACACCTTAACTGTTACTACACAAGCAGACGTGTTTAACTACAACCTTACAGGCTCCCTTGACCGCGTACAGCTACTTGACGTTGTTAATGATACTTCCAATTGGTTTATGGACTATCGTGCAGCACAGTGGATGACAGCGGCTTATTTGATTGAGACACCACCTAAAGGCGCTCCTCAGTTCTATAGCTGGAATGGTATTGACGCTAACGGCGATAGTGCTGTTGATGTCTACCCAGCTCCTGACGGAGTGTACAACCTGTACTTTAACGTAGTACTACGCACAGAAGACTTTACAGAAGATACTACTAAGATGACTGTGCCTTCTTCTCCTGTCGTTCAGCTCGCTACAGCACTAGGCGCTAGAGAGCGAGGAGAGACAGGCGGCACATCTTCCGCAGAGTTATTTGCACTGGCCGACAGAACACTGTCAGATGCTGTTGCACTTGACGCGGCTAAACACCCTGAAGAGACTATTTGGACTACTGTATAATGGGATCACAATTACAGAACATTACAATTGCAGCACCCGGATTTTTGGGTATAAACACTCAAGACTCGCCTATTGGCCTAGATCCTGCTTACGCTTCTGTTGCTGACAACTGTGTTATTGATCAGCTAGGGCGCGTAGGTGCTCGTCAGGGCTATACACCTGTTACTACTAACGGTGGGGATGTCTTAGGCACTAGCAGAGGTATTGAAAACGTATTTGAGTTTGTCAGTGTATTGAATGTAACCACTGTGTTCTCAGCGGGTAACAACAAGATATTTACAGGCACTACTACTTTAACAGAAGTAACACTACCTGCTGGTTATACCATTAGCGACAACAACTGGAAGATTGTCTCTTTTAACAACGATGTTTACTTCTTCCAAAGCGGTCACGCTCCTTTAGAGAGTATTGCAGGATCGACAACGCTTGTTTTATTGGCTTCTTCTGGCGTTAATGTTCCTCCTCAAGGCAACGATGTCCTTGCTGCTTATGGACGCCTGTGGTCGTGTGACATTGTTAACAACAAGTATACAGTGTATTGGAGTTCGTTGCTTGCTGGCGATGATTGGCATGGTGGATCTTCAGGTAGTATCAACTTAACTACAGTGTGGCCTAACGGATACGATGAAGTGGTTGCTCTTGCTGAACACAACAACTTCTTGCTGGTGTTCGGTAAAAGAAATGTATTAATCTTTACAGGCGCTTCTAGCCCTTCTTCAGACTTAACCTTACACGACACAGTTGAAGGTACAGGTTGTATTGCAAGAGATTCTATACAAAGTACAGGAACGGACTTGCTTTTTCTTTCCAGTCGTGGTATAATGTCTTTAGGGAGGATCATTCAAGAAAAGTCTTTACCTCTTCGTGATGTAAGCATGAATGTTCGTAATGACTTACTGGCTGCTGTAGAAGCAGAAGCACACGCTAACGGCCATAGAGAAGAGATTAAGTCTATCTACAGCCCTATCCACGCTTTCTACTTGCTGACACTGCCGTCAAGTAATCTTGTGTATTGCTTTGATGTACGTCAGCCTTTAGAGAATGGATCGTTTCGTGTTACTACTTGGTCAGCGTTAGAGCCTGCTGCGTTTACTATGTTTGCTGATGACTCTTTGTATATGGGACACAGTGAAGGCATCATACGCTACGGTAGCTATCTTGACAACACTACACAGTATCAGCTTCGTTACTTTAGCAACCCTAACGACTTCCAAAGTCCTGCAAACTTAAAGTTTTTAAAGAAGTTTAACTTGACTATTATTGGTGGTCAGAACACAGAGACTACTTTAAACTGGGGCTATGATTACACAGATAGCTTCACAAAGCAAGCATTTACTTTTGCTAGTGGCAGCCCTGCTGAGTATGGTATAGCAGAGTACAACACAACTGCTGAGTACACAGGAGCTGTTGTTATTAACACTCCAAAAGTTAATGCCTCTGGTAACGGCTCAGTGCTGACGGTAGGTATAGAAGCTGAAATTAATAACTCACCTTTTTCAATACAGAAAATTGATATACATGCTCTAATAGGGAGAATGATCTAATGTCCAACTATACTAAAACTACTAACTTCGCAACTAAGGACTCCCTAGCTTCTGGCAACCCTGCTAAGATTGTAAAGGGTTCTGAAATCAATACTGAGTTTAATAACATTCAAACTGCTGTGAACTCTAAAGCTAACTCAGCAAGTCCTACTTTTACAGGGACTATAACAGCAGCTACTGTAAACGTAACTGGCACACTGACTGCTGACACAATTACTGGAGGGTCTTACTAATGGCTGCTTACTACACTAAAGGCGGAGTAAACTACGACACTGCAACAGGACAACCTTTAAATACAACTATGTTTGGTGGTGGTTCTACACTGAGTGGCAGCGGCTCTACAATGGGTAACTTGTTTAACGTAGGTTCTAGTTATTTACTTGGTCAAGAAGGTCAAGATGCTTTTGCAACTTTGGGTCAAGAAGCTGTGGCAGGTGCTGAAAGGTTAGGTACTCAAGCTGTCGAAGGTTCACAGTTTAAACCTTTTACAGTAACAAGTAGCCTAGCTAATGTTGGAACAACACCAGAAGGCGGCTTTAACCTTAACCTCAGTCCAGAGCAGCAAGCCTTACAGTCTCAATTACTAGGCGGAGCAGGTGCTTTAGCAGGAAACTTAGGCGGTTCGTTTGATCCCCAAGTTGGTCAGATAGGCTCACAAGCCTACGGTCAAGCAGGACAACAGTTAGCTCAAGTAGGTTCTATAGACCCTTCTATAGCAGCACAACGCGGCGCTATAGGTGGTTTGTTTGGACAACAGCTTGGACAATATGGACAACCTACTGGCTTAGAAGGGCTTACGCAAATAGGTCTTACAGGAGCACAAGCACAGATAGGGAATGCAGGCCAGCCTGCTGACATTAATCAGTTACGTGGTCAGTTTGCTGGACAAGTTGAAGGTTTGCTAGGACAGCAGCCCAGTGCATTAATTGGTAAGTTAGGTCAGCAAGCTTTAAATCTAGGACGACAAGGTTTAAATACTCTTGAGGCACCTTCAGATATTGAAGCACTTCGAGCGCAGTACTCAGCTCTTGCAGGAGCTGCTGGAGAAGGCTTATTAACCTCTCCAGAAGAACGACAGTCTGATTTTTATGATATGATTAGAGCTACGCAGCGTCCTGATGAAGAACGTGAACGTTTACGTATGGAAGAAGAGCTATTTGCTGGAGGGCGTGGAGGTATCTCTACTGCGCAGTATGGCGGAACTCCTGAACAATTTGCTTTTGCTAAAGCACAGGCTGAAGCAGGTAACACAGCAGCTTTACAAGCGCAGCAGATGGCGATGGCTGAACAACAGCAAAACTTAGCAACAGCAACAGGGTTAACAGGACTAGCTTCTGGCTTAGCAGGGACTTCTTCAGGTTTACAGTCTGAAGCACAGGCAAGAGCTTCACAGTTGTCTCAGTTAGGCTTAAGTGCTGAACAAATTGAGTCACAACTACAGAGCGAAGGTTTGTCAAGAGGCGTTACTGCGAGTTCTGCTGCTGGTAGTTTAGCTGGTATAGCTTCAGACCTTGAAACTGCTGGTATTAGCCGTGGAGGAGCACTTGCTAATATCGGTTTAGCTGGACAACAGGCTGGTGATCAGGTAACACAACAGCAGCTACAGAACATCTTAGCGTTGCAAAGTGCTGATCAGGGTGCAGCGGGTTTACAACAAAATCTACAACAAGGTCGCTTAAGTTTAGGTTCCGGTTTGTTTGGTCTTGGAACACAGGCTGCACAGTTGCCTTCACAGCTACAAGGACTAGACTTATCTAACCTGTCTGCAATGATACAATCGGGTTACTTACCTCAGAACCAAGCACTCTCTATGCTTGGGATGGGCACTGACATTAGCAACCTTGTGGGTACTGGTGACCGCGCTGGGACTTCTTTGCAAGCGCAGTTAGGACAGACAGGTCTTGAAGGTTACTTACAGGCTGCTGAGTTAGGACAAAATGAAAAGCTTGCTAGTCTTCAGAGTATGGCTAATACTGTAGGAGGCACTGGTGGTGCTTCAGGTTTGCTTGGTGGTCTTGATCAGTTCTTACCTGATTGGTTGCAAAATCTAGTTGGTGGTTCTGGTATGTCTCAACAAGAAGTTGACGCTCTTACACCAGATCAACGAGAGCAAGAAATGATGAATTTCTTTAACTAAGGAAAAAACACAATGGCTAAATTAGATTTAACAGGTTTGATGACTGGTTTACCAACCGATCAAGAACTACGTACACAAGGGCAGGCAAGGGCTGCACAGATCCAAGGTGGTGGCTTAGGTTCCAACCTAGCCCGTGGTATTGCTTCTCGTGCTCCACAGCGTGAGGAGATGATGCGTCAGGGACTTGGTGGTATGTTTGGTGTTGACACACGTACTGGTGATCAGCAGCAGAAGGCGAGGATGCAGCAGGCCCTGTCGGGGCTTGACTTAGACACGCCTGAAGGGTTGATGCAGCTTGCTAAGATACAACAGTCTACTGGTGATCTGGCTGGTGCTGCTCAGTCTACTGCTGCCGCTCAAGCAATGGTTGAAAGAGACACTGCTAAAACTAAAGAAACAAGTATAAGAAACGGCCTACTTAAGATGGCTAGAGCGCAAGGTAATGAAAACATGGTTCAATGGCTTGAGAGTGGTGGTGATACCAAAACTGCTGCAAGTGTTTTACTTAAGCAACCTAAGCTTGCTAAGCCTGAATCTTTTACAATGATGTATGATACAAAGGGTAACCCTGTAAAGACCGCTGTTGTTGATGGTCAACTTGTACGGACTACGGAGAAGGGCTGGACAGCGGTAACGTCTACAGATAAACTGACAGCTAAAGCTCCTGAAAAGCCAACGTCAAAACCATCTGACCTTTCTAATTCTGATGTAGAAACATATGATGCTTTAGTTGAAACCACTCCCGCACTTGAAGCAGCCATCACAACAAAAAAACCTTGGTATAGACCTGACACAGTAGATGAAAGTAAGAAAAGAGCTTTATATGCTTTAGCGGAAGATATATATACTAACAACTCATCAATAGGCAGAGCAGGTGCTTTAGCTCAAGCGGCTAACATGGAGGAACCAAATACTAACAATGGTAATGAAACCATAGGTAAATTTGATAACGTCACTGATGAGGAGTAGTAAGTTATGTCTGAACCGTACACTTTAACACTTGACGATATTAACTCTTCTGAAAACTTAAGAAGTCTGGGAGCTTTAGCTGGGGACGCTATTGTTGACGGTTCGTTGTCTCGTGTTTTTTCTTCTAAAGAAGATAGTTTAAAAACGGGTTACCGTTTAACTGACGAAGATGTTATGTCTTCCACTAACTTGCAAACGCTAGGAGCTTCTACTGGGGATCGTGTTGTAGATGGTAAGTTAATTAGATCAGAAAAGGATAATGCTTGGACACAGTTTAAGTATGGATGGGATGCAGGTAGTGGCTTTATTGGTTATAGTGCTGACATTTTAGAAGCTTATCTGCCAATGGGCCGTTTAACTGTAGACTTTAATGGAGTAAACTACCAACAGAAAGACGAACTGTATGGTGAAGGTTACGCAGAAGCAGAACCATCAGAGCGCCGTGAGATGATCTTACGCTCCAAGGAAAGAGCCTTACAAGAAGAGTATGGTCAGTTCTTTGAAGAGGATGAAGACAGTCTTGCAGGCGCTGTTGGTGGCTTTGCTGCTGCTGTTGCTGACCCTACGTCTCTCGCTCCCTTGGGTGCTGGTTACAAAGCAATGGCTGCTGGTGCAGGTGCTTTAGGTTTAAGCTTTAGTGTTGCAGAAGATGTTGCAACCACAGGTGAAATTGATCCTGTAAAAGCCGCCATAACAACCCTAGCGTCAGCCGCTGGTACACCTGCGTTAGTTGCAGCAGGTAGAGCCGTTAGTCGTAGGGTTGCAAGCAAGGGGGCAGAGAAGCTTACAAACAAGGCTCAAGTAGAAATTAATAAAGCAGTGGCGCTTGGCGCTCCTGTAGATAATCCTGCAAAACTTCTAGCAGACGCTGGCATTAACCCCGCTAAAGCAGAGGCAGCTTTTAAAGCAACGGGTAAACAACTGCGTATACCTGCAACAGTATCAAGAGCTGAGCAAGCGATTACAGAAGCAATCACTAGAGACAGTGCCGTTACACGTCTGTATAGCAAGTCTCTTGATGAATTTCTTGGAACTCTTTCAACGAGAGTTCGTAACATATCTGAGCCTGTGTTTGGCAGACTACGTAAGTATGAGTTCAACACCCACGTAAAAACTCAAAAAGTTTTAACAGAGGTAGAGCCTTTCCTGAAAGGTCTTAATGAATTAGCACCCGCTGTTAAAAGTAGGCTCGCTGGCTACCTATATAACGGCAACACAAAAGCAGCCGAAGGTTTAATGAAGGCAACCTCTCCTGACATGTATAATGCTTTTGTAAACCAAGTTAAAAACACAATTACAAAAACAGGTGATGAGTTAATAGAGTCGGGTCACTCCTTTGAAAAAGTTGAAAACTACTTTCCTCGCCTTGTTAAAGATTATGATGGGCTGCGAGCTTCACTAGGGAAAGCAGAGCAAGGTTCGATAACTAAAGCTATAAGTGACTATGCTACAAAGAAACAGGTGGCAACAAACTCCCTTACTTCTTCTGAGAGATCAGAAGTTATTGACCTTACCCTGCGTGGATACAAAATGGATCCTAGTGGCAGCAAGCCACGTTTCCTTAAGCCGCGTACTATGCGTACTGTCCCGCCAGAGCAGCTACAATACTATGCCTCGCCAGAGGAGTCTTTGTCTATGTACTTACGTGGCTCTGTAGATGATATAGAAAAGCGGAAGTTCTTTGGTAAGGCCACGGAAGAAAGCTCTGGGGGTGTGACAGATCCTGATAGATCAATTGGCACATTTATTGATGAAGAGTTAGCCAAAGGAACCATACCGGAAGGACGACAAGACGAACTTAAGGAGCTTCTAAAGTCTAGGTTTGTCGGAGGCTCGCAAAGTCCCGCAGAGTTTAACTCGTTCTTACGTAACACAGGATACATGGGGACTATTGCAAACCCAATCTCTGCTCTGACTCAGTTAGGTGACCCCGCTATTTCTATGGCGCTTAAAGGTTTTAGAAATACTATAAGTTCTATGTTTGAAACAAAGCTTGTGAAGTTGATTGACATAGGTCTTGAGAACGTCCTTACAAAAGAACTGGGTGGTGATATATCAAGAACAGCAACTGCCTTAAGTAAAATGTTGAAAGGAACAGGCTTTGCTATGGTAGACAGGCTGGGTAAAGAAACGTACATTAATGCGTCTTTGAAGAAAGCAACTAGCATGGTCAAGTCTCAGAAGGGAGAACAAGCTTTCAGAAAAAGACAAGGCGACATCTATGGTGATGAGTTAGAGGGTCTTGTTGCAGACTTAAAAGCAGGAACTGTTACAGATAATGTAAAACTATATTTGTTTAACGAGCTTGCTGACATACAGCCTATAGCTCTGAGTGAAATGCCGCAGGCTTATTTAGATAATCCTAATGGTCGTATCCTCTATATGCTGAAATCATTTACTTTAAAAATGTATGACGTAGTTCGTAGGGAAATAGTCAAAGAATGGAAAGACGGGAACCAAGGGACGGCTGTTAAAAACGCTGCACTGTTAAGTGGTTATTTGACAGTAGCTAACACAGGCATACAAACAACTAAAGACATGATCCTTGGGCGTGACGTAAGGCCAGAAGACTTGCCTGATAAATCCCTATGGGCTTTGCTTGGTGTCCTTGGTTTGAACAAGTATACTAGTGAACGGTACTTAGAAAGGGGGGATGTTAAAGGCGCGATTATCAACACGCTTACTCCTGCTACGCCGATGCTTGGGGCTATAGTTACATTAGGAAAAGAGTTACCCAAGGATGATCCTAACTTAGAGCCTGCATTAAAAGGTGTGCCGGTAGTTGGGCCTATGTTCTACAACTGGTTTGGTGGTGGAGCAGAGAAGTATAACGAAAGGTTAGACGATTAAAACAACAACAATAAAAAAGGGGCCGCAAGGCCCCTAAGTTTACTACAGTTTCTAAACTATCTCACATGCTCCACCAGTACACGCTAACTCTTGTGATCCTGTGGTGTTGTCTTCACTTTCGAAGTATACAAGATCATTCCAATTAACACCTTGTGGCATTGCTGCTAGTAACTCTTCGTATTTCTCAGCAGTAATGTCTTCATATGGAGCTTGCTGATACGTATGGTCACTTACAGGCAACAGACTGATACCGCTACAGATGTCAAAGTTATCCCATATCCACTGTGCTACTTGCAGGAACTCGCTATCTGTATAGTATACAGTGATACTTGGCTTATGCTCACACCAATGATTCTGGTAAGTCTTCCAAAGTGCTAACTGCTCCATAGCTCCTACCATCTTCACTGTCGTGCTGCCCTTGGGTGCTTTCACAGGGAAACCAAACACTAACGATGTCTCTGACATAACGTCCTGTTCAACTGGGAACCCTGCTGCTGACATGAAGCTTGCAAGCGGGTCTTTCTTGTCTGAACGTACACGGCGAATGTAATGCTCAGAGAAGCGAGGGTGAATGCCACTAGCACTGTCAACAAGCTGAGAAACAGTACCACTTGGCTTAACAGCAGTAACAGCCGTAGACTGGTTAATGCCAAGCTTCTCAGCCCACTTCTTATTAGTCGCCACAGCAACATCTCTAATTTCCTCTAGCCACGTAGCCAGCATAGGTGAGCCGTCAGAGCGACTGGTTACTTCATGATCCATAATGCCTGTCATGCTCACGCCTAGCAACGCCTCTTCCTCAGTGTTCTTCTTCCAACAGTTACGCAAGTATCTAAAGTCAGTCAACGTGGCCTGTAGTGTACCTATGATGGCAGCAATGTCAGCCTTGGCCTTGAGTGTCTTGAGTGTGTCATCTGCACGTACAACAATCTCCGATAAATTGCAAAACTGGTTACTGCGTAAAATTATCTCACTGCAAGGGTTAGTTCCGAAGTCATGATTAGGATCTCTACGTCCATTACGTGCTGCAATCTTCTGAGCTGCTACACGGCTAAACAAACCACGCTCGCCCGCCTTAGACTCATACAGTGTTTGCATCTCGTTAAGGAAAGCTTCAAAGTCTGGCTTTTCTGTATACGCTACACTGTTGTTAGCAAGCCTACGGTGACCTTCCTTCTCCCACCATGCACCTGACTTAGCTTTAGCCATGCGTCCATCGGAGAGGTTAGACAAGCTAATCAAAGCTGAACGTCTAACGCC
>Ga0307488_10003341_pt1 | contig 13441 bp, 6 predicted proteins | sample SB02metaG_FD_202248 | JGI IMG/M metagenome (GOLD analysis project Ga0307488, IMG submission 202248) | Sea-ice brine microbial communities from Beaufort Sea near Barrow, Alaska, United States - SB 0.2 | ecosystem: Environmental > Aquatic > Marine > Coastal | place: USA: Alaska | collected 2017-05-06
TTTAACTATGGCTGTACAAGAATCAGTAAAAGAAACAGTAGATATAGTAGCCGCTTCGACAGGGCTATTGTCTCTAGTAGCTTGGTTGCCGCCAACAGCGTCCTTGTTTACTATTGTATGGTTAGGGATAAGGATATATGAATCAGAAACAATACAGAAGTTGGTACACAAGGATAAAGAAGAATAATTATAAAGCAGAAGATACTAAATATTGTATCATAAAAAGAAGTAAAAGTCTAGTAAAAATTTAATAAGTATTTTAAAAATAATGCTTTGTTATTTAACTTTAGTGTGTTAAACTCCAGAGGTTTTAGAGTCAGCAGCTAACAAAAACAAGAATGATACAGGGGATAGTGTAATGGGTCAGTTTGACAATCTTGATGTTAATGTAAAGTACGATCCTGCGACTGGTAGGGTTATTCCAGTAGAGGAGGATGAATCAGAAAAAGAAAAGAAAAAAACTGCGGCAGAGTTAGAGGCGGAACGTATAGCTGCGTTATCCCCCGAAGACCAAGCTATAATTGCAGCAACTAAACCAATTACTGTACGAGGCGGGGGTGATTCTGCGCCAGTTGTAGCAGACTTAAAGCGTCCACAAGCAGGCGTTTATGCTGCCGCAAAATCAATAGATATTGATGCTGACAAAGCAGGAAGTGTAACCACCGCAGATCAAGTACAAACAATTGCAGATCCTACTGCTGCAACAGCCGGAAACGCGATAGTTGCTGACAAAATAAGCGCCAGTACAGGAACACAAGGTGTAGGAGTTTTACAACAAAACAAACCTGTTAAAACTTTTACAGCACAGAAAGCCGGAAGTCTAGCGCCTACTCAAGCACAGCAAGGCACACTAAGCCAAGGCGCAATTGCTACAGCTACAGATGCAACACTTTCTGAACGTGCAGAAGCTGCTACAAGAGTTTCAGCAGATGAACAAGCTGCTCAAGCGCAGGTTCAAGCAGAGTTTAACATCTCTCCAGACTCTATGGTTCCTAAAGTTAATGCTCAAGGAATTTCTGTTTCTCCTACACCTGAAGCTGAAAAACAAATCCGAAACGTGCTTACAGATGATAGTCTATCTGAAGGCGCTGCTGCACAGATTATAGGCGCAGTGGGCTTTGAAGCTTCTCAGCGCAGAACAGTAACTGGAGTAGCTGCACAGGGAGCAGCCGCAACAATGTTGCAAGTTGTTGGAGAGCTTCCTCCAGAAATCTCAGCATCTATTGTTGAAGATCCTACAACTGTGATAGCAGCACTAGACAACGAGCCTGTTGAAGTACGGGCGGCTATCGCTGCTTTACCTACAGAGGCTTTAGTATCTTCACAGATGGAGAATCTGTTAGGCGGGATGGAAGAAGGTGAAACTCCTGCATGGGCAAGACCCGCTGTAGCTCAAGTAGAAGCAATGATGGCACAGCGAGGACTCAGCACATCAACTGTAGGCCGTGATGCTTTGTTTAATGCTATTATTCAAAGTGCTATGCCAATGGCTCAAAGCAATGCTCAAGCTCTACAGCAACGAGCATCCCAAAATCTAAGCAACGAACAACAAGCTAACATGTCTACAGCTACGCTAGACGCACAAAGACGTATGGCTAATCTATCTAATCAGCAAACCGCTAACTCGCAAACAGCTCAGATGGCTCAACAGATGTCTACAATGCAGAGCCAGTTTAGACAAGACGCTGTTATGACTACTGCACAGATGCAGCAGCAAACAAGAACTCAAAACTTAGCAAACCAACAAGAAAATTCTAAAGTTAATGCAATGAATCAGCAGGCTACAAATGCTCAAAACTTAGGTAACGAGCAACAGATAGAACTAGCTGACATGCAGTACATGAATGCTACTGAGTCTGAAAACATGTCAGCAGTACAACAAGAACGCATGGCTGAAATGCAAACAGCAGCAGATTTTTTATCTAAGAATGCCGGATTTAAACAACAAATGGAAGTTGCTAATCTTAGTAATGATCAGCAAATGAAGCTTGCAAATCTTTCTGCAATTAATCAAGCTAATGCAGACCAGATGACTGCTGATCAACAAGTAGAACTTGCAAACTTAAATACTAAAATGCAGACCAACTTGACGCAAGCTAAAATCGCAGAGTCTATGGGAGTAGCTCAGCTTAATGTAGATCAACAAAGAGCAGTTACGAATGCTTCTACAATAGCTAGAATTGATTTAACTAAGTTTAATGATGCACAACAAGTAGAACTAGCCAACAGTAAGTTTATGCAAACAATGGTACTAACTGACTTTAATGCTGAGCAACAAGCAGCAATGCAAAACGCTACTGCTTTAGCCACAATGGACTTAGCTAATGCAGATGCACGTACAAAGTTATCTGCTACTAATGCTCAGTCTTTTTTAAAAATGGATTTAACTAACTTAAACAACAGACAGCAAGCAACACTTCTCGATACACAAATGTCTCAGCAGCGTTTATTATCTGATCAGTCAGCAGCTAACGCAGCTAAGCAGTTTAATGCAGCCTCAGAAAACCAAGCTAATCAGTACATGACAAACCTAGCTAACAACATGCAACAGTTTAATGCAACACAAGCCAGTGCAATGTCTCAGTTTAATGCTACTGAAAAAAATAAAATAGCTGCTCAGAATGCAGGCAATAAATTACAAGCCTCACAATTAAATAAACAAATTGAAGCAGACATTTCTAAATTTAACTCACAGCAAGAACAAGCGCGAGATACGTGGAACGCAGCAAATGCACAGGCCGTTGAACAATCTAATGTACAGTGGAGGCGACAAGCAAATACTGCAAGCACAGCAGCTACTAATGCAGCAAATCAAATTAATGTTCAAAACTCGTACAACATGTCAGCACTAGAACAAACCCAAATTTGGCAACAGCTTAGAGATGAAGCCACATATGTTCGACAAGCTTATGAAGCTTCAGAGTCTAGAGAAGCTCAATTGTGGTCAACTGCATTAGCTAATGAAAAATTAACTAAGAATGGAAGTGTATCTACAACCACAACTAACGCAATTAACGCATTGACAAAAAATTAAAGGATAAAAATAATGGGGTTTTTTAAAAAAGTTTTTAAAGGCATAAAAAAACATGTCAAAAGAATAGGCAAAGGAATTAAAAAAGCTTTTGCAAGTTTTGGTAAATTCATGAATAAGTTTGGAGTGCTTGGTCAAGTAGCTATGTTTTTTATTATGCCTCACATTGCGGGAGCGTTAATGAAAGGGATGGGCGCTGTGTGGTCAGGAATTGCAGGAACAGCAGGCACTACCGCAGGTGTTGCAGGAGCTACAGCAACTGTTGCAGGCACAGGATTAGCCGGAGCAACAGGCTCTGGGCTTTTAGCAACTGCAAGTAGGGCGGTTGGTTCCTTAATGAACGGAGCAGCAGGCTTTGTATCTAAAGGAATAAATGTCTTTTCAAATGTAACTGAAGGCGTTACTAACTTTATTGGTGAGTTTTCTAAAACCGCAGCTAACAAAATTTCTTCTCGTTTAGGATTTTCAAAAGTTCCTTTTGCTGACGCTTCTAGCAATTTCTTTGGGGCAGGAGACTCAGCTTGGAGCCGATCTAAAGATGTGTTTAATGTGCGAATGGATAATTTAACAGCTAGTAAAGATATAATTAAAGATTTAGATGCTACAGCTACAGAAATACGTGTTGGCACTCCTACAGCGTCACAACTAAAAACAGGCGCTAGTATGGGTTTAACCCCCGAACAGGTAGCGGAAGGGCTAGTAACTCCAGAACAATCCTTGGTTGAACTACAAGGCATAGATGCTGACTATTACACTCCTGAACCTACAGCATCACAGCTAAAAACAGGCACTAATATGGGCCTAACTCCCGAACAGGTAGCGGAAGGGCTAGTAACTCCAGAACAATCCTTGGCTGAACTACAAAGCATAGATGCTAATTATTCTACTGACCCAAAATCATTGCTTGAAAAAACTCAAGATTATATGGCTACTGCATGGGATGGTACAAAAAAAGCACTAATTGATGAGACTACAAATATTGGCTCTAACACTGTTAAACGTACAGCAGACGCTTTCGCAGGCGCACCGTCAGCAGCAATTAATCAAGCAGTAGCAACTGGAGTAGATAAGTTTATTTCAGGGACACCCGAAGAGGTTGATAGCATGGGCGCTATTGCACAAGCACAGAACTTTGGAAGCTTTGAAGCTGAAACAACACAGCAAATGGTTCCAACAGCTAACTATCAAGCTAATATGGGCGCAAAGCCGTATGGTTATAACGCAGTACAAGATGGCTATGCAAGCTTTATGAGAACTGCGTAACTTAGCATAAGAACTTTAATACAGGATAAAAATAATGGCCGACACTTTAACAGCAATTCAAGATCTTCAAGGGACAATGGGGCGACCAATTCCTGGTCAATCTTTAACCAATGATCCAGAAAGCCCCGCGCCTTTTGAAAAATCTCCAGAGTTTACAACAGTAAACCGATCAGTTGAGCATATTTGGGACAAGTTAATTGAGCCTGAAACATATCAAGCTGTGTTGGGAGCAGTTGCAGACGGTACTCCAATTATGGATTTAGTTCAAGTAATGCTATATAGCGGTTTTCAAGAAGGTAAATGGAATCCTGATCTAATGCTAATGCTTGCAGAACCTGTAACTTATATGATTATGGCTTTAGCTGAACGTCAAGACATTCCTATGACTATCTACGAAGGTGAGCTTGAAGACGAAACAGACGATGAAATGATGTTTGGAGCTACCCTGACTAACGATAAAATAGAAAGACTTAAAAGATCTAAAGAAACTGGAGTAATTCCGGCAGGAATGCTGACTCCTGAAATGGAACAAGAATTAGAAGCTGCTCCAGATATGGAGGCTTCTGCACCACAAGAAAGTTTAATGTCACGTCCTGCAACACCACCTGTAAATGAACAAAGCTTAATGGCTGCACCAAATGGAGAAAATCAATAATGGCTAAAAAACCAGAAAGTATCTCAATCCTTGGCCGACAGCTTGTTGGTGAAGCGCAAGAGCGTGGAGACAGACTAGCGAGAGAAGAGGCTAAGCGACAAGAAAAGGGAGCAATAATTGGAAAAGGCATAGGGTTTGGTCTAGACATATTTAAAAAAGTAGGCGATCAAGTTTTAGGTAGAACAAATGAACAGTTCCTAAAACAAGAGAATTTTTATGCTCGACAAGCTATTTTTGATGTTAACTTAAAACAAGATCAGAACCACATGAATTTTTGGAACGAGCGTTTAGCTCACAAAGGAGGCGAAGATTCTTATTTTAGGGAGCAAGCAGCTGCAAAAATTATGGAGCTTCCTGAACATGGTACATTTAAAAACAGGACAACCCCTTCTGATTACTCTGCCCACATGTATGCAGAATCATCTAAACTTGCAGAGACTATGAAGCAAGAAGCTAAGATTAACTACACCACCGCTTCTGAAAGGATTGCAAGATACGGTTCAAAACCTGATGAGTTTTTAAAAAATGAAGTTTTAAAAAATCGAGCAGACAATGTATATGATGCGCTTACCTTACCGCTTGTTAATTTATTTGCAGGGAAAGATACCCGACCTATCCCACAAGCAATTCAAGAAAGCGTCACTGGTAAAAACGGATTAGTTGAACAAGGAAAAGTAAATGCAAAAGAGCTTAAAACTATATATGAGCAAAGCGGAAACTATGAGTCTTCTTTAGACACTGCATTAGAACTTGAAGCATTTAGAAAAAGCTTTAAAGAAAGAGGGAAAGAGTTTAAAGACGCTGCATATACAACTGGTGATGTTGAAACTGTTTGGGGGCCAAACGACAACGGTGATCAAGTACAGCATAGCGTAAGAAAGATAATGCTTGGTACAACAGAAATAGGATACCAAGACGCTTATACAGGCGCAAGAATGGACGCAACAGTAAAAAACGCTAAAAAAAGCATGTTAGCAGGAAACGTAAGCGCTGCCCGTGTTTTAAGAGCGCAGACTGCTGCGAGTAGAACTTATAGTGAGGACGATAAGAAAACACTTACAGAGTACAAACAATCAATAATTAATAAATTTGAGGAAAAAGACAGAGCCAAGGCTGTAGACAGTTGGAATACAAATTATTATGGGACAATAGCTATAGGCGTAAAAAAATTAGAAGATCAATTTGGAGACATTGAAGGAACAACCGGAGATTTTTTTCATAATCTTAGCGCCCAGATGATGATAGAAGATATTAAACTAGCTGAAGATAAGAAATTTCTTCCTTTTCGTGACTCAGGTTGGAACAGAAATACTTCTTTACTACAGGGTAGTGATCACTACGATCCGTTTATAGCTTTAAAAGCTTTACAATCTTTAGTAGACGAGGGCGGTGTTTCTCAAACTGTGTTAAATCAAAAAATGAAACAACGAATAATAGAATCTGTAAGCAGTACAAGAGACATGGCTTTAACTCCTGCTCAAATACAAAGCAGAAAAAAAATAATGGCAGAACTTAATATTCAAGTTTCTCAGTAAACGTCACTCAAAAGCACTATATAATTTTAAAAGGATTAATTGATGTCAACACAAAGTGATAAAGCTATAGATAACTATTTTGCAGATCTACACTCAGGAAAAGAACCGACCTCAAAGTTTGTATTGCCTTCTAAAAATAAAACAGTTAATTCTGATTTTCAAACTGTTACAGATTTTGAAAACAATGCCACTAATCAAAAAGACTATGAAGTAGTTATGGATGCGTTAGCGCGAAACAAAACAACTACCAGTAAATTATTAGATAGTTCTACTTATTCTGATGATGGCATTGCTGAATATATGCGCGATGTAGAAAGTAGAATGAGTACAAAAGTTAATTTATCTTCTGATATAGAAAACTGGTCAGCCGCAGAAAAAACCTCATTTAATAATCTTAGAGAAAACTGGGATGCTGCTTCTGTTACAGGGGTAAAAGAACATTTAACTCTATTAAAAGATTACGGCATAGACGGACTTGCAAACTATGAATCTATTCCGGCTATCCTTAGTGTGCTTTTTGCAGCCCCGACTGGAGGAGGATCTCTTGTTGCACAAGCTGCAACTCGCAAAGCGGCAAATACAGCACTAAATAAAACACTATCTAAAGTTGCTCTTGCTGCATCTCCGACAACATTAAAAGGTGCTGCTGCATATGGAGCAACTATAGGCGGCGTTGATAATGCTTTACAACAAAATGTGCAAGTAAAAACAGGCGCAAGAAAAGAGTATAGCGCAGTAGAAGGAGGAATTTCAGTTACTATGGGCGCTGCCTTTGGCTCTGCTCTTTTTAAAGGTGTTGATTTATGGAAGGGCAGACCAAATAAAAGCGTCATTTCGACTAAAAAAGCAGAAGCTGATTTAGAAGCAACTGATTTAAAAGTAACTGTGTCTGAAGAAGAAGGAATAGATATTTTTGAACGTGGTCTTGAAAATGGAACTGTTCCTAATTCTGCAAATGATATAATTGTAGATCTTGGAAAGGTAATTGAAAACAGTCCTTACCTTCCTAATAAAACAATTAAAAGACTTTTAGAAACTTCTGATAGCTCTTTGCGTAAAAATGTTGACCTTCTAGTTAAAGACATAGGCGGTGGAAAAGAAACAAGTGAAGAGATTGTAGACCTGTTATTACAATCAGTTGAAAAGGGAGCTACCGGAGAAGAAATTAGAAACATGGTTTCTCATAGACTTTGGAAAGTTACTACAGGGGTAACTGGAAAACTGTACGGTAAAGCTTCTGGCATACTTACACCCTATACAACTTTTTCTAAAACTGCACAATCTTTACAAAAAGCTTTAAACTATCAGTGGAATATTAACTATAAGACCACCGAAGAAGTTGTAGGTATGGATTTTGGAGAGGTAGCTCAAGCTGTAACAGGCTCTTTAAACCAAGAATTTCTTGAGGCAGTTCAGCCAATAGCTATACACGAACTTGATGGAAAGATTGAAGACGGTGTTAACGCTCTTTTAATTAGGGCTGTTCGTGGCGCTCCTTCGGGCGATGAAGCAATAGACAAAGCCGCTAAAAAAATACAAGAGTCTTTTAAAAAAATAGGTAAGCAACTAAAAGAAAAAGGACTTATCGATCACGAAATTGACAATTATTTTCCTCGAATGTGGGATCGTAAAGCTATTGATAACAATCAAGATGAACTAGCTAAAATATTTGTTGAGCAAGGAGAAGCTAAAAACTTAGACGAGGGATACAGAATTATTGAAGAGATGTTAGATAAAGAAAACCAACTTTCTAGTGGAACCGCCGGACATTTCTTTTCTGCTTCACGGGCCTTTGATAATATTACAGACGATTCAAAAGTCAATAAGTTTTTAAACCAAGACTTACGTGGAATTGTTTTAGATTATAATTTTCAAGCAGGAAAATCTATAGCTAAAAAAGACGTACTAGGTGTTACAAATGAAAGGGGTTTTATTAAAGAGTTTATTAATCCTATAGCTGAAGAAATGCGTCAAGCCGGAAAAACAATGTCTGTTGGAGAGAAAAAAGATATTATAGATTTGTATCGTACAACTACCGGAGAAAACTTAGAGCGTTTTGGAGAAGGCGCACAAAATGCAGCCGATGCGTACACTTTACTTACAAGAACAGCTTTGCTTGGCGGTGTAACTATAAGTAGTTTAACTGAGATTATGATTAATCTTGGTAAGGCAGGACTGATGAACACCGTAAAAGGTTTTAAAGAAGCTAGAGAGCAGACATTTAAAAATGTAACAAATGATTTACACACTAAACTTAAAAATAACCACAACCTAACAGCAGCAGAAGCTCACAGAGAAATGCAGTCAATGGTAGGCGCAATGGATCAATCAGCCGCACAGATAGGACAGAACCGAATAGGTGGCGGTGAGTTAGCTAATGAAACAATGCAAAATCTAAACAACAAATTTTTTAGATTAACAATGCTTGATCAGTGGACAAAATTTGTACAGCGTACTTCTTTTGCTACAGCTAAAAACTTTATTGGTGAAAACTTAGAAGCTATTTCAAAACATGGAAATCTTGAACCAAGTAGAAAAATTAAATCTATGCTAGGTGAGTTAAAAGAGCTAGGTATAGATCCAGAAAAAGCTAAAGTTTGGTTTGAAGCAGGTTCAAAAACAGATGATCCTTTTTATCAGACTATTCTTAGAGGCTCTGCGCGATACACAAATCAAGTAATCCTACAGCCTACAGGGATGGCAGGAAACAAGCCGTTGCTACATGCTAAACCTAAAACAACTATGCTGTTTCAGCTCATGGGATACCCCGCAGCTTTTACAAATACTGTTCTTAAAGGGGCAGCACAGAAAATATCTCAAGACCCTGCGCGGAATGTTGGCAAGATAGCTGTAACTGCACTTTTAATGACTGAAACTGCACGTATGACTAACTGGATGCGAAGCCGTGGTGAAAGCGAAAAAGATAAAACACTGTGGGAATCTCACATGTCGGCTATAGCGCGTTGGGGAGGTTTTGGTCTTGCAGCAGACCAAGGAGTTAAAGCAAAAAGAGCAGTTAAATACGGCCCTGTAAGTAGTGCGTTGGTAACTAGCACACTGGGGCCTGTTGCAGGTGACGTACAGAATGTTTTTACAAAAGGTATAGCACAAACAATAGGCGCTAAAGTACCTTTACACGCTCTTGGCAATACTGTCCTTGGTAAAGATAGCATGAAAAAGTATAGCAAAATGCTAAGAGAAATGGATAAAGATTTAAAAGATGCTTTAAGTTTAGAAGACTATAAAGCTCCTGAAAGATTTAATAAAGGCGGGGAAGTAGATATACCTAACGCACCTGCTGAGCCTGATGAGCGTATTAATAAAATTACAGGGCTTCCGTACAACTATCAGGCAGGGTCTGCATACATGGATGAAGATGATCCACGCAAAGTAGAACGTCAAGGCTTTAATATAGGAACCCTTGTATCCCGAAACATAACAAAAGCAGCTACTAAAGCTTTCTCGCCTAAAAGTGATGTAGGTTTTTTTAGTAAAGCTGAAAAGAAAGCAATGTCTTTAACGTCTAAAAAGAACTCTGGTAGTCAGTATATTGCTGAGCTAAAGAAAGCAGGAGTGACAGAAGATGAGCTAGAGTTTACAGGTTTTAATGCTGAGTTTGCAGAAAATCCTAAAGTAACTAAAGACCAAGTTGTTTCATATTTGAGTCGTAATCGTTTAGACGTTACAGAAAGTGTAGGCTACCTTCCTGATCGTAAAGGAATAGACGAAGCAGAAAAAGGACGGATGGGAGAAGTTTTTGATGATGTTCCTGAAGATCCTATAAATCAAGTTAGAACTAAAATGCAACAGGTGCAAGATCAAATTGATGACTTAACTGAAATAGAAGAAACTAGACCTTTAACACCAGAAGAAGATGACTTACTAACTCAACTATCACTGGATCTAGAACTTTTAGACAGTGACTATGCTATGATAACAGAAGATCCTTTTGGAGAGTTTAGAGGATCTGATATTCCTGAGCCTATGTTAGTAGAAGGATCAGATTTTAATCCTCAACTTATACACAAAGACTATTCTTGGAATGGGTTAGATACAGTTAACTACAGAGAAGTAACTTTAAAAGTTCCAAATGATAGGTCTGGAATTGAAGCTCCTTTTAGTCCTTATACTACTCCGCATTTTGAAGGACAAGAAAATGTAATTGCACATATTCGTTTTGGCGATATTTTTTCTCCAGATCCTCAAGATAAAATACTTCTTATTGACGAAGGACAGTCAGACTTTTGGCAACAGAAAAGCCGTTATGGTAAAAGAGATAAAGAAAAGTTTCCAGATTACAAAGATCAAATACAGGACTCAATAAACAAAAGAGAAGTATACTACGACAAACTGAAAAAGGAACTAGAGGAAGCAAAAGCTGAAGAACAAAGCTACAACAAAGTTACTAACAGTGCTGCTGAGATTGCTCAAATTAAAGATATTAAAGAAACACAGGTTAAATTAGAAAAAGAAATTGATGACTTAAACGAGCAAGTTGAAAGTGGAACTTTGTCAGACGAACAAGAAATTGAAATATATGAAAAGCTTGAATATCTTGATCTAGACTTTGAAGGCAATAACCAAATGCTTGAAGATTTAACTACTGATTTGAACTTACAAAAGAAAATTAGAGACTTAGAAAATAAGTTTGAAGAAGCAACAGAAGAGATTGTAGATCTTACTGCATCACTAGACCAAAACTATATTTCTAAGTTTGGGCCTACTCCAAACATGCCGTTTATGCCTAGAAAGTCTACAGGGGTAACTAAACTAACTATGAGCAGAGCCTTGATAGAAGCAGCTAAAGGTGATTACAATACTGTTGTGTTTACTACAGCACAACAGCAAATGGATCGCTATAAAATAAGCGGAGATAAAGGCAAATCGTTTATAGATAAATATGATAAAGACATACCAAAGTTTTTTACAGAATTTCTTAAAAAATATGATCAGGAGTTAGTTATGAAGCCAGTGTACAAACAAGGCGAAGGCGAGAAAAAGACACTTGTTGAAGTCCCAAGTTTTAAAATAACAGAACAAATGCGGGAAGATATTTCAAGAGGCTTAACAGGGTTTAATGAAGGTGGCATAGTTAAAATTAAAAAGGGCGATACTCTTTCAGCAATAGCTCGTAGAAACAACACCTCTGTAGCTTCACTAGCTAAGTTAAATAGAATTAAAGATGTGGATAAAATTTATGCCGGACTTACTTTACAGCTTCCTAAAGAAACAAACATAAGACCTAAAGAATCTTTAAAGCCCAGAGTAATTTCGCCTGAAATTATTAAGCCTGCTGTAGTTGCAGAGCCTATAGTAAGATCTAAACCTACTACTGTAAGTGAAAGTTTTAACGAAGGTTTTGGAAAAGCAAGTTCACTTGTAAGTCAAGCAGCAGAAGATACTGCACAAGCACTTAGAGGAATTAAAAAGGCTAACGCCCCTACAGAAGTTGATATTTCTGACACTCCTGACTTTGGTGCAGCAGCTAGTGGAGCTTTTGAAAAAGCAAAAAATTATTTTACTTCAGACAGCACAACTCCTAAAGTAGAAACAGGAAAGCAGTTTGACATTTCTATGCCTGACATATCAGGAATTACTAGCGCGGTTAAAGACACAGCAAGCGGTGCTGTTAATAGTACTAGAAATAATATTAGCAAAGGCTTTGAGTCTATGACAGCGCCTGACACATCTAGCGCAGACACTGAAGCAGCATTAAAAAGAGGGGCAACTCAAATAGGAGAAGCTGTATCGGGTGCTACAAGCAGAACACTAAACGCTTTAAAAGGTATTCGGTCTAAGCTCAGCGTAGACCTTGATGGCATACGAAGCGCAGTAGGCACTCAACAACCTGATCTATCTGAGGTGCCTGATCTTGCAGGTGGAGTAAAAAGTTTGTTGTCTGGTGGACGCGGGAGGACTGCTGATAATACCGAAGGTTCTTTAAGAACTTCAGAGTCAGAACTTTCTATGCCTGAACTAGATGTTGAAGGCATCAGAGAAGCTATAGCGTCTCCAGACCCTGACCTGTCTAATACACCTAAAGCTATACGTAACATACAGCGTGAACTTGTAGCCGGAGTTAATATCATACCTGAGAATGCTTTATTGTATGTTCGTTACATGTTAGGTAATAAGCTTGGACTAGACGAGCAAGGTTCTGATGTTCGTGTTGAAAGGTTTGGTACTAAGCAACAAGATGTGCTTAAATCTACAATAGAAAATGCAATAAAAGGGGGTAGAACATCTATTAAGTATTCTGATTATCCAGATATGAAAAACGGGGAAAGACCAGACCAATTCTATAAGGCTAAAAGAAATAAGCAGTCGTATGTAGACTTGGCCGTTACATCTCTAAAAGACCCTGTGTTTGAGATGTTTACAACTACTGGTGTATTTAATTTTAGAAACTTGGGTGAAGGAAAGTATGAAATCCTTCCTGACAAATATGATTTTGATAAATCTAAAAGCGGCGGGAACAATAGAAAAGAAGCTATAGATAATTATGGTAAACTCACTCATGCTGCTCAAGACATTAGTGCAGACCCCTCTAAAAGATATACATTTAATGTACGAGGCGTATTAATATGAGCAACTTTAAATACTTTAAGCTAGAAGACTTTGACTGCCAAGAAACGGGCGAGAACGAGATGGACGTTGAGTTCATCGAAGCCCTCGACAGCTTACGAGAAACGTGTGGCTTTCCGTTTAACATTACAAGCGGGTACAGGAGTAAAGACCACAGCATAGAGAAAGCCAAAACAACTGTCGGCACTCACGCACAGGGAATTGCCGCTGACATCAAAGTCTCTGGAGGCTCAGAGCGTCTAGCGATAGTCAAACATGCTTCAGCAATGGGCATGTCAGTTGGTGTTGCTAAGACCTTTGTACATGTTGATACACGAAAGACTCCGGCAATGTGTTGGTGTTACTAAAGGAGAACGATATGCTTGACAAATT
>Ga0307488_10003342_pt1 | contig 13438 bp, 12 predicted proteins | sample SB02metaG_FD_202248 | JGI IMG/M metagenome (GOLD analysis project Ga0307488, IMG submission 202248) | Sea-ice brine microbial communities from Beaufort Sea near Barrow, Alaska, United States - SB 0.2 | ecosystem: Environmental > Aquatic > Marine > Coastal | place: USA: Alaska | collected...
GTGGTCGTTACCACAAGTAGTGCGTTTAGGCAAGTAGTTACAAGTAGGTACAAATTTATTCAGACGACGTGTCCGCATCATCCTCCGTGTCCTTCGTCTCGACGCGCTGCACGCCGTCGTCGGGGTCGACGGATTCCTCATATTCCTCATCCGGTTCCTCCACCACCACTGCGGCGTCCATGAACGCTTCAGTCGCCGGCGAACCCATCGCCTGAAACGAAGGCGCGTTTTTTTCGAGCGCTGTTTTTGTAAAAGAAAGTGTCAGTGTTGAGTCTTACTGTATGAGCAAACAGTCTACTTGTGATGTATGTAACAGTTACCAGTGTCTTTCGTGACGTGAGTGAGTAATTACTGAGGACAATCGGCAAACAGGGAGGCAAGAAGTGAAAGGCCCAACACGCACCGTACAGCGTGGCGAGGTAGCAGAACCCCAGGACGTTGGTTTGTTTCGCTAAGCAGTTTTCCACGGATTCGTTTCCAAACCCGAGTCGTTCAAGCACTTCTTCGCCGTGTTTCGTGTCCCCCCTCAACTCGCTTTCGAAATCGAGCCCGCGGAATTCGTTGAGACACAAACCCTGAAACGAGTGTTTGATCAGCGAGCACTTCGTAATCCACCGAAACGCGAACGGAACGTTCTCCGCGTTGACGTAGTACCCGCCGAACACGATGAACATCACCATCACCGCCGGGCCCATCGCGGTGGCGGCTTCGGGGGTGGGGGCGATTGCGGAGACGCACAAACCCATCGCGGATGCGGCGAAGGACTCGACCACGATCGTAGCGGCGAAGTTTAGAAACTTCTTAGGCACGTCCTGGGTGTTCAGCCCGCACATAGGGTACACCACGGCTCCGAAGCACAACGGAAAGAAAGCCCCTGCTGGAAGCTCGGCTACCAGCTTGCCTATCAAGTAGGGCAAGGTCCCGTAGCACCCCCTGGACCGCTCGCGGTCCACGATTACTTTCTCCGACGTGAAACTCGAAATCGTCTTCATCAACGCCGCCATCGCGGCGTTGATCGCGGTGACCTGGGATTGGTAAAACGAAGTGTCAGTCTTGTATGGGCAAACAGTCAGAGGGATTTGGGTTAACGAAAGGCCGTACCTGTAGTAATCCGAGCCGGTCTTGAACGTGGCTTTGCTTGACCCCGAGCTTCCAGAAGATGCTCCCGAACACAAGCGCGGAGTTCAGGGAAGTTAAAAGTCGGACCTTGTTTGTTTTTGAATCGCGCGTTACCTGTCGCCAGCTTCGCGCGGTTAACAGCCGCAGGTGCGCGAAGAATCCAGGCGGCTTAGTAGTGCTGCGCGCGTTTCCTTTCGTCAAAGCGTCCAACGCACCATCCAGCGCACGTACCGGCGAAGAAACCTTCCCAGTCCGTGACTCAGAAAAGCTCCCGCCGCCTCTTCCGGACAAACTCTTCAGCAACGGCGAAACGGACGCGGCGGTGTCCGCGAGTTTCTTGGCGAACGAGTTTTCCCGCGCAGCGAGAAAAACGGACCCTTCGATTGTGACGAAAAAAGTGTCAGTCGGTCGTGACGTGTATTACGTAAACAGTCAGAGAGTCTTGCATGGGCAGAGGTAGTAACCGTCCCTACGCAGGACGAGTATGGGCAATCGCGAAGGCGGTGTGTGTTCAATGGGAAAGCCCCGCACCTTCCGTTCGCCAAGCCGCGCACAGCTTGTCCACCCGGTCTTTACTTTTGGATTCCGATTGCGAATCACTAACGTCCACCGACGCGAGGTCTATTAAAAACTCAGCCGGGTTGACGTTGTTTGCCATGACGTGGCCTTTCGCGGCGAACCACTTCGCGACCAACTCCAGGGGGCCGTGGAACATGACTTTTCCCGAGGCCAACACGCAAACGTCGTCGAATAAACTCACGATGCTCCCTCTCGGTTGATGTATACTCGCGATGACCGTCTTGCCGGGTAACTGTTTGCCCGTGGCCTCATCAACCGCACCTGAGAGAAAAAAGAAAGTGTCAGTCTCTCGTAATGTTCGTAACTTGTATGAGTAAACAGTCTACTTGCGATGTATGTAGTGTCTTCCTTTTAATGAGTGTGTAGTCAAAGATGGGCTGTAATCAGTCGGCGGAACGTGGTGATCGGGAAACACGCACCCGGCGCGCACAGTTTCTTCAAGCTCCGCACCACGCGTTCCGCTTGGAACGCGTCCAGCCCTGACGTGGGTTCATCGGCACACACCACCTGCGAACTAGAATCATCGCCTTGTACGATAAAAAAGAAAGTGTCGTCAGTATGGGCAATCGCAGAGGCGGACTGTGGTGATTGGGAAATATAATCCAACTCTCAGACTGTTTGCTCATACAAATACTTACCGACCAACTCGCACGCCAGCGCCAGCCGTTTCCGCTCGCCCCCCGAAATCCCGCCCGCGTTTTTCTTCTGGTCACCGACCCGCGCGTCAGCGCACTCGCTCAAACCGACTGCACGTAACGTAGCGGTGACGGACTCGTCGATACTGTCAGAAGAGCCGTTGCTTTTCGATTTCATCTTCGCGCTCAGCGTCAAGGTTTCCCTCACGGTGAGCTCGGAAAAGAACACGTCCTGTTGACGCACGTATGCAACCTTTTTGCGATGCGCCTGGCTTCCGATTTGTGATGCTTCGCGTCCCCGCTTCGTATCCCTCACCAAAACGTCGTTCCGGAACAGGCTTCCACTCAACGTGAGGTTTCCCTCGTTCGGGGTTTGCGACGCCAGCACGTTCAACAAGGACGTCTTGCCAGATCCGGATGGGCCGAGAATAGCGAGCAACCGACCGGGCCGGGCTTTGCCTGACACGTTTTGTAAGATGACACGAGAGTTTAGGGTATCAGCATCAGACGTGTTACCCTTGTTGTTGTTCTTGGTTTTCTTCGTGTTTAACGTGGACGTGATGTTGTCCCACCGAAGCTCCACGCCGGTGGAGGGTTCGTTGGCGGTGACATCGTTGTTATCATTGTCGCCACAATTTCCTTTCCGTTTCCGAAGCAACGACCGAACTAAAAAAACCGCGGCTAACCCGGGGAACTTGATGTGCGGCGGCGTGGTGTACAGCGCCACGCCGATGGCGAGGTCCAGCATGGCGGGGTCAGCGCGGTGAGGGGTGTGCTGTGGACTGTGGTTGGGGGTGCTGAGATTCAGAGAAAACTGGGAGGAACCAAAAAATATGGCTGGCCACTCAAAAAAAAGCAACGACTGACTTTTGGTTGGCTTTTCCCAGAACTGAAGCGACGTCCGCCTTGGCGGGAACGACCGCAAAACGCGGCGCGCCGGGGTGGTGGTGCGCGAAAGATGGGTACAAAGCGATGCCCCCACGGCAAGGGGAAACACGACTGCGTCACGTGCACCCCTTGCCCTCACGGCAAGTTGAAACGCAACTGTGCGGAGTGCAATTGCTGCCCGCACGGCAAGGTGAAACACTTCTGCGTGGACTGCAGCCCCTGTCCGCACGGCAAGGTGAAATACGACTGCGCGGACTGCAACGGGTGCCCCCACGGCAAACTGAAAAGCGTCTGTGCGAAGTGCAGCCCCTGCCCCCACGGGAAGCGGAAAAGCAGGTGCGTAGAGTGCAACAAGTGCCCCCACGGGAAGCGGAAAGACGCCTGCGCGAAGTGCAACCCCTGCCCTCACGGGAAGCTGAAATTTGCCTGCGCGGTGTGCAACCCTTGCCCCCCACGGCAAGGCGAAAAGCAGCTGCGTGGACTGCAACTCCTGCCCTCACGGCAAGCTGAGATGCGACTGCGCGGCGTGCAACCCCTGCCCTCACGGCAAGCTGAAACGTGGATGCGCGGTGTGCAACCCCTGTCCGCACGGCAAGCGGAAAAGCAACTGCGCGGCGTGCAACCCTTGCGCTCACGGGAAGCTGAAAAACCACTGCAAAGAGTGCAACTGCTGCCCTCACGGGAAGCTGAAACGCAGCTGCACGACATGCAACCCCTGCCCCCACGGCAAGGTGAAAAACTGGTGCGCGGCGTGTAAGTCAGCACGCGCGGGGCGTTCGATTTCACCGGAAATCAAGCTCGAGCCCGAGATCAAGGAAGAGCCCGAGATCAAGCAAGAACCCTTCACCATCCGCGGCTACTGCGGCTTGGACGAGGGTGATGTTTGAAAGGCACTGAAACGAGTGGAAGAGGGCGAAAGATACCGACACCTTCCAAGGTAGGCATAAGCGCTTAAGTGGGTACGATTGTCACAATAAGCGTACTACGAACGTACTACAGAAACAGTCTAAAAAAACTAAACTCACTTCCCGACCTTCCGTTTCTTCGGCGCCGGCATCGGCCGAATCACGGCTCCCGCGTTTTTCAAAACCTTCGGCCGGGTTAGGTCTCGGAAGGACTTGTCCGTGTTCACGTCGCCGCCTAGGGGGTGTCTCATTTGGCCTTCGTAGACCTGTTTGGATTCGAATCCGTGAGGCAAGTGCTCAACGTTAAACGCCGCGGCTTTTTTGTCGTACTTCTCGGAAATGATAACCTTTTTCAAGTCGGCGTCTTTTCTCGCTTTCAGCGCTTTCGCCTTTTCAACAGCCGCTTTCTTTTCGCTTTCGATTTGCCATTTAGGCACAGGCCGTTTCGCCTGTTCCTCCGCCCACCCCCCCCAGCCAGGCATGAGCTTCTGGACCTCGGTTTTAGGGAGCTCGCTTTCGACTTCGTTTGTTTTTTCGGTTTCGAAGTTCGCCACGACGTCGTCCCCGGCGAAGGCGCGGGCGAGAAGTTGTTCGTTCGTGTCGTCCAAAGGGTCGTCTTCATCGTTCTCTTCGAAAGCATCACCTCCTGCAGTTGCGTATATCGCAACTGCATCATCATCATCATCCCCAACAGCAACCATCCCCGCCCGGCCAGCCTGCCTCGCGGCGTGTCGCGCCTTCGCCGCGCCCGCGCCTCGGGGGAGCTCGCGAGGCGTCTCCAAAGGTTTAGCGGGAAGGTCGGGGGCTTGCGTAGCCCCTGACGCACCAGCCGCGGCGGCACGCGCGGCTGCGCGTGACGCGCCTCGTGGGAGTTTCGGCTGCGCGGTGTCATTTTCAGTCAACTCGGTACCGATATCCGTCTCTTTGTCGTCATCGTCGTCGTCGTCCTCCTCCTTCGTCTCGATAACTTTAGCGGCTCTCGTCTGCCTCTTCGTCGACACGCCTCCAAACGCGCGACGAGTGACAGGCCCAGCGTCTTCTTCAGTTCGTGAGGGTTCCTCAAAACCTCGAGCCGTGCCCCCCCAGTCACCGGCGGCGTTTTTATTAGTCTCATCGTCGTCGGAAACGTCCGCGTCCCCCCGAGCCGCTTCCCTTTCCGCGTTTTCGATATCTTCAAGAAGAGCCTTCGCTTCGTTCTCCGCCGCCTCGCGTTTTTTCCGCAGCGCCTTCGCCATGAAAGGTAACGCGAAGAGTCCTCCTTGTTCTTCCGTGTCTTGCTCACCTTGCTCTAGAGCTTTCAGGGTTAAGGTTTTGGCTTTTGCTAGCTGTTTGCGCCTCGCTTGCGTGGCGTCAAGCGGGGCCGCGTCGTCGTCGTCCGAGTCGGAAGCGTCGGTTTCGCTGTCGCTGTTTGCCTCGTCATCCTCCCCACCTCCACCACCCCCACCCTCGCCTCCGATTCCTATTTTCCGTCGCAGCTCCTGCCCCAACCGCAACTGCTCCGCGATGGCTTCTTTCGTGCCAGGAAGGTGCGCCAGGCCTTTACGAATCGCCCTCTTTGCCCACCGCGACGTGTTTTTGTGTTTCAGAAGCATCCGCTCCTGCGCTCGTAGATATTCCCTTCGCTGTTCCGCGGAATCCCCCCCCTCCAACCCCTCGAGCGTGTCGTCATCCTCCCCGATCTCCTCCCCGTCACCGCCGATCATCTGTGATTGTGAACGAAACGTGTTAGGTCAGTCTTGTACGGGCAAAAAGTATGTTTGGATTTGGGAAACGCAATCACACGTACCTTCACCGCGCCTGTTTTCCGGTTGTGCCGGTGAAACGTTTTGGATTTGATTCCTGCGTGATTTCAAAAAGAAAAGTGTCAGTCTTTTGTATGGGCAATCAGGGAGGCTCTTAACGTGGTGATTGGGAAATAAATACAAACACGTACCCTTGACGCGTTTGTGTTTCAGCTCGTGCCGGAACAGCAGGTTTCGCATCTTCGCCAACCGCGATCGTCGTTCATTCGCCTCCTCCGCGGTCAAAGCGTTGAGCTGAAGATCCTCCGCTTTCTCGACATCCTTCCCGGTTTCCAGCCCTGAAGACTTGATCTTGGCCATGATGAGTTTTTCGAAATCAGTCGCGCCGTCGCCGCCGGCGCTGAAGTTGGCGTTCATGGACGCTAACGATTTCACCCGATTCATCTTGTCCCGCTCCTGATCGGTGAATTTCAAGGTTGGTTTTTCTCGGTTTGCCTTAACCACGTCCTGCCACTCACCAACCGCGACCCCGGTCGCTTCGTACGCGGCTTTTCTTTCCACGCGCTCCGCGATTGTTTTCGGTAACGGCGTGGCGCTCGGGTTCAGGGCACCCGACCCGAGCCGGTCGAGACGTTTCCGCGCCCCCGCCAGCGGGTTCTTGCCGGCTTTAGCGGTACCGTCGTCGTCGACACTACCCCCCGCGTTGCCCAGACTCGCCGCGACGAGGGACGCTACGGATAAGACACCGCCGCCGCCGACCAACCTCCCCCCCGTCCCGACCCCGGGGGCGGTGCCAAACTCGGATTCGGGCGTGGCTTCAGTGAGCCCGCGTTTCAGTCTTCTGCCAGCCAGAGTCTTTTCGGTGGTTAACCTTTGGTGATTGTAAAAGAAAAGTGTCAGTCTTTCGTAATGTGGCCTGAGTAAACAGTCACCCGAAATCGGGCCTCCACAGTGTGTGGCGGATTTGGGAAACGCGCAAGGCCGTACCGTTTTTCTCGAACCTCGCCCACCACGTCGTCGAGCAACGCGTTCGTTTTCGTATCGTCGTCATCGTCGTCGGAGGTTTCTTCCGAGTCTTCCGACATCCGGTCAGAGTCGTTTTCGTCGTCGTCGTCGTCATTCTCGACGTCGCCGTCGTCGTCCGGTGCGACGTCCATCTCGTCCTCCTCGTCGTCGTCCGAAGCATCTTCGTCTAATTCGTCCTCGTCGCTGTCTAGCAGGAGTTCCTCTTCGTCTTCGGAGACGTCGTCATCGTCATCTTCTTCGTCTGCGTCGTCTTCCTTATCCTCCTCCTCATCCCCCGAGAACGCCTCCTCCCCAACCCCGTCGATGTCGTCGTCAAACTCCACGTTCCCGCCGCGTTTTTGCTTTTTCTTGCCACTAGTGAAGCTGTCGAAGTTAACATCACCGTACCGGGCCTTGTCCTCCTCCGTGAACGCTTCGTCTTCGTCGATCTCCTCATCCTCGAAATCGGAGGGTAGCTCCTCGAACTGGTTCTTGGGCTCGTTGTCGAACTCATCGTGCTCCCTCGCCCCTCGTCCCGCGAAATCCTCGTCATCGGAATCAACCCCGTAGTAGCTCTGTTGCTTGTGCGCCGCCGCGTCGCCCTTTGGGATCTTCGCCTTGGTCAAGCCTTTCAATTTCTTGCCGCCGCCGCCGCTTTTCTTCGCATCTTGCGATTTCGCGGCCGCGACATTACCAGCCCCCGCCTTAGTAACCGACCGCCCTCCTCGTTTCATCGCGGGCTTGCGCTCGCGTGTCACGGGCGGCTTGCCCTTGCCGGGTTTGCGAGGCGGCATCGGAAGAACCCAGTGCCGAGACGTGCCAGTGCGAGTGCGGTGGCCACAGCCGCCGAAAGGGAATGAATTCTTTCGGCGTGCCGACAGTGAGGGCCAGATTTTTGCCCCACTGAAATTTGATTAGAAAAGGGAGCTCGACGGCTTTTCCCATATTTTGAAGCGACGTCCGCTCTTCGCGGGCACGACCGCACATCGCGGCGCGCGGGAGTGGTCGCGCGCGAACGATGAGTAGAAAGCGATGCCCCCACGGCAAGGGGAAACACGACTGCGTCACGTGCACCCCTTGCCCCCACGGCAAGTTGAAACGCAACTGTGCGGAGTGCAACTGCTGCCCGCACGGCAAGGTGAAACACTTCTGCGTGGACTGCAACCCTTGCCCTCACGGCAAGTTGAAACGCAACTGCGCGGACTGCAACGGGTGCCCCCACGGCAAGCGGAAAAGCGCCTGTGCGAAGTGCAGCCCCTGCCCTCACGGGAAACTGAAAGACAGCTGTGTGGCGTGTAAAGCGTGCCCTCACGGCAAGGTGAAACGCAACTGTGGAGGCTGCAACCCCTGCCCGCACGGGAAGGTGAAACGCGACTGCAAAGACTGCGACCCCTGCCCCCACGGCAAGGTGAAACGAAGCTGCAAGGTATGCAACCCGTGCCCTCACGGCAGGCTGAAAGGCAAGTGCGCGGCGTGCAAGTCAGCTCGGGCCGCTCCGCCGAGTTCGAAGCGGATCAAGCGCGAGCCGGAGAGTTCGCCAGAAGTCAAGCATGAGCCGGAGATCAAACAAGAGCCCGAGATCAAACTCGAGCCCGAAGTCAAGCAAGAACCCTTCACCATCCAAGGCTACTTCGGCTTCGATAAGTGAAAGAGAAGACGGGACGGGTGGACGGGTGCGAAGCACTGACGTGTGTAAAGTAGTGTCTGGTTATCGTGTCTAATACAAAATAACTCCCTCTAAAGCTCGCGTTTTTTCTTTCGCTGTTCTCTAAACAAAATCTAAACTCACCGCCCGTGAATGCCGTACCCTTGGCTCGCGTCGAACGCGGGCGGCGGCGGCGTGGCTAACGCGACGATTGCGGCGACGTCCAATTTCGGAAAAAGGTGCTCCACCTCATTTTTGGTTTGTCGCCGTCGCGTGTCCGCGTCTTGGCCGGCTGTGTACGTGCGTGTAGCGCCTACTGTGCACGTCTCACCGGGCGCGCACTGGAAGTCGATCTCGACGCGCGCGAAGAGACTTTTTTCTGGAGATGACTCTTTTGAATCGTCCTCCTTTGATGACTCCTTTGAATCGTCCTCCTTTGATGACTCTTTTGAATCGTCCTCCTTTGACGAATCGTCCGAGTCGTCTTCTTTTTGACAAACCCGGTTACAAGCCACGGTCCCGTAAACCAGCCCTCGTTCGCTCGCCTCCGCGTCGTGAAGCAAACGGCCTTCGGGGAAACACCGGTCCGTGCTACTGGAGGTAGTAGCGGTACTACGGGAGGTAGTAGTAGTACTAGTGCCGGTAGTAGTGGTACTGGTGTCATCCGAATCGCCGTCATCGCCCTTCCCATCCGAATTGAACCCAAGCTCCGTCCTGCCGCACACGGCGTTGACCAACCCGCGCAGACATACCAGGGTGTCGTCGTGTGTTTTTTGAGAAGGGACCGACGCGCCGGCGCACTGCGCCAACACCACGGACGGGCCGTCGTCCTCGGGTAAGGAACACATGTGCGGCCGGGAGGGTTCGCACATCAACCGCGCGACGCGCGCGTTGACCTTCTCGCCGATGAAGGTTGTGGAACCTGAACTCGAACTGGTGTCACCGGAAGAACCGGAAGAACCCGAAGAACCCGCGGCGCCCCACTCGTGAATCGTCACGAGGTGCGCTGACGCGGGCTGCGAGACAATCGCCAAGGCGTTGCGGCCGTTGCGGTGCAACGGCAGGTCAAACAGACACGTCTCCGGGGTCCCCGGGTCGTACCGAAACTTGAGCTGTTTGGCCGCGCCCAACGCGGCGGATTCAGCGGCGACGCCGGCGCCCACGGAAGCTCGGCCAAGCGCCGCCGCGACGCGCTTGGTTCGCGAAATCTCAACTGGGGTGGCGATCCTTTCAAACGACGCACCCAAGGATGAAGGTCCACCGGTGGATTCCGATGAAGACGTTTCGGTTTCATCGTCATCCGCCGCGTACACCCACCTCCCGTTTTCGCCCCCGTACACGGTACTCAAAGCGCACCGCCCGTTCGCGTGGCACGCATTCGGCCACGGCGCGCCGAGGAAGGACGCGGTGCCCGCGGCGCCACGCCAGGATTCAGCGAGTTGCGACGATTGGGAGGATGACTCGGATTCGTCCAACGATGAAGCGTCATCTTCGGAAACTTCTTCGTCTTCCTCGTACCCGTAAAGCGACGAACTGGCGTGCGTTTCGATTTTTTGAACCTCAGATACAGCCGTCCCGTCGCTCCCGCCGTCGCCCGCCACGTTGACCCCCGCGATCCTCGCGCCCGATACTTCCAGCCGCCTCGCCGCAGCCGGTACGTACTTCCATGCATACGTGCACGCATCAACAACACCGCCGTCCAGTGCGCTTTTCTGGAACGGAAACGTCCTGCTCATCGAGGAAAAGGCATCGCTCGCCGTTTCGCTGCACGCCTCATCCTTAATCGCGGGCGCGGGAGTTCCAGACTGAATAACCACTGCTAGTCGCTTGGTAGGCTCGTGCACTCCCCGGGTTTCGAACTCCAACAGGGCGCCGTCCAGGGCCTCGGCGAGGGGGGCGGCACTTGTTGGTTGCGTTTTTTCAACACTAGTTGCCCCCGCGGCGCCGCCGCAGCAAACCGTCGGGTCGTTTCGCAAATTCTCAACCGCGTCGAACCACTCCACCGTCGAATACCTCCCGAGCGGCACCGCGACTTGGTACGACCCGCAGGTTTCCGTGGAGGACGGGGCTGGATAAAGTAACACCCCAGTCGTGCTCAAACTCCCTTCGTGTGAAGCGCAAAATAGGGTGAGTAACAACTCGGTGAGCTTGGTGTCAAACGCGGTTCGGGTCACGGCGTCGCTGACGTCGAGGACGAACAAAACGTCCCTGTTTTTTGAAAAAGAAAAGGGTCAGTCGCGTGTTGGGCGATGTATAGACAAACAGTCATCAGCTTCGGTAAAACAGTGTGTTGTCGGATTTGGGAAAGCCCAGCCACACGTACCGGTCCTTCGTGGTGTCGATCTGGTTTGTGATTGAATTCGTGATTGCGTCGGTCGAATCACCAACCCCACCGCCGCCGCACGCTGGTCGAGACGACCCGCAAAGGTTCGGCTTTGCGTTGGAGGCGTCGTACTCGCGAGGGTAACGAAGGGTTCGGTCGATTTTGCCGATGTCATCGCGCGTGCGCTCTCTTCTTTTAGCGCCGGCTTCGTCGCACTTAAGATTAGAATCAGACGGGTGCTTCGCCGCTCCCAGTAGCGTCGCGTCCGCGGGCGGGAACGGCGGCGGCGGCGACAGCGGCGGCGGCGACGGGGGCGCGCGTCTCGCAATCACAGTCACCGCGAAAACCACGACCGCGTCGCCCGGTGACGCGAACTGGGAGGGAGGGAGTGCTGTTTCATCTTCCAAAACCTTGCCATTCGCCAAAGCGTCGTCGACGTACGCGGGGTCGTCGGTGTTGTCGATGTCGGATGCGTAGTTTGAGTCGGAGTCGGAGTCTGTTTGCCCATGCGATGTGTCGGTGTCCAGCGCGACGCACATAAACGCCGCGCTTCGCGCGTCCCCGCCGCGGTCAGGCGCGACGAGCGCGATACTCAACACGTCCCCGTCCTTAAGCGCGGTTTTTGAATATTTCTTTGAATATCTCTTTGAACCCGGAAACAACAAGTTCCCGTTGACAAGAACCTTCGCCCACCCTTCAGCTTCGTCAGTGGTTTCGTCTGCGTCAAAGCTCGACACGCCGTTTTCGTTCAAGGTCACTACACGCAAAACGCACGCGCCGCCGGGTCCTAACCCGCGCACGGTTTCACCAGACTGTTTGCGCTGTTTCCCAGACTGGCTTGCGCTGTTTCCCCCGCCAAAGTTTGTTTTCGTGGAGTTGGACGTTGTCAACGCAGACGCCAGGATCGCCCCGGAGTCGGTCAGCGTGATTGCGTCGACCGAGCCCGAATCCCGATTCTCCGGGGTCGGCGCGATCGCGACTTTCCGAACCTCCGCGAAAACAGTATGGTTGCGCGGCGCGGCGACGACGCGAAGACGCGCCGACACTCGTTTCGTACTTTCCCTCCCGTCGTCGTTCTCCACAACCCTCACCACGACCCGGTCACTCAGCACTTGGTGCACCAGCGTGTCCATCGCGGAGCCCTCTATCCACGGTGTTTCGGATGCGCCGGGGGCGAACGCGAAGGCGTTCCCGTGTCCGGCCGCGGTTTCGACGAACGGAGGCGTTTCGTTTCCGGGCGCCGGGTCCGCCGCCGCGCTTTCGCGTGTCGGTTGGGAAACCTGTTTCGTCTCGGCGGTTTTGTTTTCGGAAAACTCGACTTGTGTTTCCGTCTCGGTTTGAGTGGCGTATTCTCCGTCCAACCGAGCGATTTCGGACGCGATTTCAGAAGTCACCTCGTTACCCTCGGAAGTCACCTCAGCACCCTCGGACTGTTTACTCATAGACTCCGCCACGACGGTGGCTTGCCAAACCTGGTCGCCCGCGCGAACCACGACTCTGCGCGCGACGCCGTTTTTGCGCGACGCCGTGACCTTCACCGAGATCCGCCGCGCCAGCCAAACCGGCGTCGGCGGCGTCTGCGCGATTCCCTCCACCCTGACTTGTACCCAGTCAGGTAACGGACCGGCGCCGGCGCCGGAAGAGGCGCTTTTGTACGCGGTATACGCGGCGGCATCGGTGTGGGCATTTATCCGTGTGGAAGCATCAGGAGGAGTACCAACCGAAGCATCAGTGTTGAACGTACTTGTCGAAGCACCCTTCGCACCGTCAGCCTCAACGCCCAAAGAAGCCGTAACGGTTCGCCAAGCGTTTTCGTCGCCGTTTCTTCGTTGTGTTTCCGTCGGCGCGCCCGGCGTTTCCGAAACGGATTCGCCTTCACCGCCGCTCGCCGCCGCGGCGCGTTCTTCGATATCCCCCCCCGCCACTTGTTCGTACGCGTGCACCAGCAGGGTCAGTTCCTTGCTCGGCAAAATCCCGCCTATGGTCATGAACCCCCGCGTCGGGAGGTTCACGGTGGACCCCGCGGCAACGAAACGCGTCACCCCGCGTTGAAGCGTTTGACTCATCTCGCCGACGGTTATTTCCCGCCCCGTGATTTTGGACGCCGAAACGGCCCCGGGGGGAGTCGCGTCGTCTTGCTGATAGGGAGTCGCGTCAGTCGGTTGATTGGTCGTCGCGCCCGGTTGACCGGTAGTTTCACCGAGCGCGCCAACCGCGTTCGCGGTGTCCTTTCCGCGGTGTTCCAACGCAACCGCCTCCGTTCTGGCGCGCCGAAGCGTCGCATCCAGGGCGTCGCCCGCGGATTCCGCTTCCGTGTCGTCAGCCGCGGTCCCCACCACCGCGGTGCCGACGCGGAACTCGCCCACGAAAAGCGCGACTTTGATTGGCGCGGCGCCAATCGCGGGCGCGCGGATTTTCACCCGAAGCTTGTCCCCGTCCTTCACCTCGACCCTGTTTTGCGACCCCGCTGCTTTTGACGGCCCGGTGCCCACTCTTGCAACCTGCATGGTCTCTTGCCTGGTCCACACCGAGATGAAATCGCTCTTTTCCTTTTCGTGTCCGCCCGCAAAATCCACGCCGTTGATTTTCGCGAAAAC
>Ga0307488_10003343_pt1 | contig 13436 bp, 35 predicted proteins | sample SB02metaG_FD_202248 | JGI IMG/M metagenome (GOLD analysis project Ga0307488, IMG submission 202248) | Sea-ice brine microbial communities from Beaufort Sea near Barrow, Alaska, United States - SB 0.2 | ecosystem: Environmental > Aquatic > Marine > Coastal | place: USA: Alaska | collected...
TAGTTTACTACAAGAATCATCGTCTTCATGGTGTTGTTGTTGAAAAGTTATTGGAAATGCTAAGGTTGGGTATGAAAGACAATGCTCCTCTAGTTAATTTTATTACTAGGTTGCAATCTAACTCATCCGCTAATTCTGTAAACGAATTGTATAGTTTCTTGAGTTATAAGTCATTGCCAACCACTCCCGAAGGCAAAGTATTGGGTTATAAAGGTGTTAAGAGTGACTTTTATTCTAGCACAGGTAATGCTGATACTATTGTCGTTCAAGGCAAGGTGAACGATCAGCATCAAATACTCAATGAGGTAGGGGCAACGATTGAAGTTGCGCGTCGTTGTGTAGATGATAACAAGGATAATCATTGCTCTCATGGTCTTCATGTTGGTTCTTACGATTATGCAAATGGATGGGCAGGTTCAGATGGTCGCTTGTTGGTTGTAGAGTTTGATCCCGAAGATGCAGTATCAGTTCCAACTGATTGTGATTTTCAGAAATTAAGGGTTTCAAAGTACAAGGTAGTGAATGACATTACTGATAGTCGCAAAGAGTACGATAAGCCTGTCTACGAGGCAAATAAGCCTATCTATGATGAGGTCGAAGATGATTATGATGATGATGATGATGATGACTATGTAGATGATGCGGAAGAATCTGATCTTGCACAAGATAAATTGGATTTAAATAATCATTCTGATTTACATGAAGTCGTGCTTCCCGAAGGATATGATGAGGATGATTACCATGACGAATCATCTCCCAAGGTTTTTGATAATGAAGGGGGTGAGTTCAACATGAAGGGCGTTCAATCCGAAGGTGATGAAGTCGATGAATATCTTCGTAATTATGTTGATGCAAAACATTTGATGGGTCTTTATCCTAAAATTTCTTCGATTGCGGGGTGTAGATTTTGTAAAAAATATAAATTGACTTGTCAAGAGATTGTTGATAGGTTTAATGCTATGAATGCTGATGGTTGGTTATATTACATCCATGATAATGATGTTGGTGTTAGTAACTCAGTTATATTTGATTCACCTTTCTAATATGAAAACGAAACTGACAGGAATAAAGAAAAAAGATAAATCTAGAATAGAAGAAGAAATCTTCAAGGCGAATGAAATCCAAGTTGATTCTCTTTGGGCAATTCTAAAATATAAAGACATAGGAATTCTTAGGAAGTTAAAATGTATGTCTAATATATTAAATATTTCACCTAAAGAAGTATTACAAGGAATACCTCAAGACGAAAACGGAAGATTTCTCGATAAGCCAACTAGAAATCTAATCCACCAAGCACTTATAAATAAACAAGAAGAATTAAATAATACCTATGAAAAGAAATAAATTAACAGAAGAATTAATTTTACTATCAAAACTAGAATGTCAAGTACAAGAACAATACGATGATCAAGAAATAATAGATTCAATAAACTCTTTTAAACAAAATGGTTTATCTTTCTTTTTAGAAAACAAAATTTATGAGAGGGCATTATACGAAGTCAGAGAATTGAATAATAATCTAGTTCATCTCGTAACAGGAGTTTAGTATGGAATTTATTATTATAATTTTTCTTTGCGGGGTATTACTTTCTTTTACAATGACAGAATAATTTTTTAAAAAAATTTAAAAAAAAAGTTGACAAGTGAAAAAAAAATTGGTAAGGTTGTAGTATGGACAAAGGATACGCATCATACTTAGCAATATTTAATTTATCTAAACATGGATTACTACAACATGGGTGGAAATTTAATTGGCACAAGAAAAAGATTGCTCTAGGAACTTGCAGTTACAATAGAAAAAAGATTTATCTAGCAGAATGGTATGTTGAGCTTAATGACAAAGATGAAGTCATGGATACCATTTTACATGAGATTGCTCATGCTCTAGCTTATCATCGTCACGGAAGCGCAGGTCGTGGACATGGTAGGATATGGAAGTCTGTTTGCAGAGAAATAGGGGCAAAACCCGAAAGGTGCAGTAAGGATAAATTAAACAAACCAAAAACTCATTATAAATATGTTGACAAGTGTTGCGGAACAGAGTATAAAAGGCACAGATTAAGAAATAATATTATATACACTTGTCCAAAATGCGGAGTTAGTTTGTTCAAAGGAGAGAAAGCGAAAATGGCAGATCGTTCTGCAAAAGAATTATTAGATAGTATATTTAGTTCTTGACAAGTTAAACAAATTAAAGTAAGGTTGCGGAAATGGAAATTGAAAAAGAGTTTGAATTAGATGGGTTTGAGTTTGATAGCAAAAGCAAATTCATGGGTATTGTGCCTGTTAGAAGGTATTATGCTACTTTAGAAGGTGATGGTATGTGGAGTGTAGAAAACGATTCATTTGACTATGCAGGAACACATTGTACTTGGGGTCAAAGTGGTACTCATCATTTACCCGATTATGCTAGAGTTGATGATTTTTCATTAAGTCAAGTCCATGTATTTTTTGAAATTTATGATAGAGAAATGGGGGCATGGTTTGAAGCAGAGAAAAAATTTATTTGGAAATACAAAAGAGATAGAGCATTTATAAAAAGATTTGAATCAGATTACAGAGAAGAGATCATGCAAATGCTTCAAGAACAAGAAGAGCAAGATGAATCAGTAATTAAATCATTAAGCGAATATTAACAAGCAAACAAAATAGGAGAAAAAATATTATGGGATTAGATATGTATGCTTACGCTCGTCCACCTCGCAAGAGGAATAGCGACAATGATATTGAAATAGGTGAATGGCGCAAACACAATCGCTTGCAAGGTTGGATGCAACAATTATGGGAATCCAAGGGATGCCCTAATGCTAATGAAGATGGCGATTTTAATAGTGTTGAGATGGAACTTACCGCAGAAGATATTAATGCTCTTGAAGATGACATTCTTACAATGACTATGCCCGAATCTAATGGTTTCTTTTGGGGTAGTGACTCTTTCTTTTGGACAGACGAAGAAGGTAAGGATTATCCCGAAAATAGTTATTACTATTTAGAGAGAGATTTAGAATTCGTAACAAATGCAAGGAAAATGCTTGACAAGAAGCATAGAGTCTTTTATTCATGTTGGTATTAATTTAATTAAATTATTAAAAGTTTTTTAAAATTTTATTTGACAAACAGAAAGGAATATGCGAAGATATAACTATGAATACGGCAGAAGCATTTAAAGATAGCATTAAACAATCAATCGCAAGCGCAGAAAAGATGGCAAACTCAATACCTAAAAAGGGTATTAATGTTTATCTTGACAAGTCTACTATGGTTATGCAAACCTTTAACGATTCTAGTGCATTTGCCAACGCTAAACAAGCAACTAATCGCAAGGGTCAATCAAGCATTCTTAGAATGCAAATGGATGGAGCGGGTAGATTGCAATAAAAGCATGATAAAAGATGCAAAATAATCGTTTAACTATATAAATACTAACTTTTTACCAATAACACAATAAAATGCTTGATATATCATGCAAATTAACATTAATCAAAAACATGAAACAATCAGAAGAAGCAATACCGACATACGAAGAATATACAAAAGATATGTCGCTAGTAGATCAAATAAAATTTTACTATGATGTTGACCTCAAAGATTTTTTTCCCGATGGATGCATGGCTGATCCTTGGGAAATTGTTGCACAAGTTGCAGTTAATCCTAATTGGCTAAATGAATTCAACAAAGAATTTAAAGAATACCTACAAGAAAGAGAGTACATACAATGAAACAACCTATATATAATGGCACAAACGAAGATGAGTGCGAATATTACGATGTAGTACAAGGAGAGATTGAATATAACAAAATGAATAAATTAAAAGAAAAATTAAAACTAAACATTCAACATCATGCGGATAGAGTGGCTAAAACAGGCTCATCAAGTTTCTCTACTTGCGACTATCGTGGGTGGGATAAAGATATTTGGAATCATAGACACTCTATCATTGATAATCTAGTCACCAAAGGTTATCGTGTTGAAAGTGCAGTTAATCATGGAGTATTAGATGTTGTCATAACCGCAAATTTAGAACTATGAGCGGAATAGTCCAAAAAAGTCCCCCTGTAAAGGCAGGGCTTTTATCTAAAATGAAACACGAAAAATATCTAGAACAATTAAAATGTCAAATATCTAATTTCTTATATGACATTACCAATGATGAGCATTATAGTGATGAAGTAATATTATCTGATGAAGACATTTCAAAACTAACAGACAGAATAGTTTTTAGAAATACAGAATTAAAAGAAATATTAAATGATCAAAATAATAAATTTTAGTTGACACAATAATAAAACCACTATAATGTATTAAACATGAACATAAATCACATATACGAAGACAAAACTATCGAAGAAAAATTTTACTATGATAATTTCACAGGGACTTATTTCTTGCATGATGAAGAATGGGCAGAACCTATGGAATTTACAGAAGATGAATTAGCACAAGAAGGTATTTATTTAAATGAATATTGTGTACAATGATTCGACGTATTATTAAAACACGTTTATAAAAGGAGAAAAAATCGACATGAAAGTATTAAAATCAGATGAAGTAAATGAGAAATCGAATGGAACTTATTATATAGATTGGACAACTACAAGTTATTTTAATTTAATTAATTCGTTTGGATTGCCAACTTATGGCAAATCTACTGACAATAAAGTTCTATGTGAATGGGTTCTTGAATCAGACAATGGATCAATCGCTACTATTTATGATTATAAATCAGATACAAACGATCCCGAATTTGTAACTCGTTGGCACTTAGGGGGTAACGAACAATCTTATAAATTTATTGAAGAAATCAAAGAAAAAATCAGAAAAAGTGTTGACGCTCGTAATCTTGTATGCTAAGGTGTTTATATGAATTATCAAACAGAACCAATTACATTTAATATCCCATCAAATGGTGGATATAATTATAGATTTAATAAATGTGTAGAGCAAATTGCACAATTAATTGATCGTTATTTTGATACTCATGTAGAAGATGTAGAAAGAATTAATAATTTAGTTGACCAAGAAGTTGTTGATGCAATGAGAAGGCAAGAAAAAGAAAACGAATTAGATAACATAAATGGGGGATAAAAATGAACGTAAGCGAAGTTAAAGAATTAATACAAGAAGCAAGGGATAAATTTGCTATGGAGAAAGTAAATGAATCTCTTCCATATAATTCCGATATTGAAGATATTATAATTAAAGCATTAGAAATCAAAGGATATGGTTTCGATGGGGGTGGATATGACTTCCAAACTAAAGGACGTGATTTATTCTTTGTCGCAGAGAATGGTGAATGCCTTACAATAACAATTTAAAATAATGAATACTAGAGATAAAACAGAATGGAGTCGCACTCCTGTTCGTGAAATACAATGCCATAAAGTGCAAGGTTATGAGAATCACGACAAAATTGAGCTACCTGTTCTTTTTACCTTGACAGATGATGGTAAAAGGCTTTATGATCGTGAAACAATGACTGATTATTTACAAGATATTTTAAATAGTATAGAAGAACACGAAAAAAATTACGAATAAGTCTTGACGTATGAATTTAATCATGTTATGGTTAGTTATTATCAAAAAGAATTATTAATCTAAAAAAAGGAAATTGCGAAATGAGTAAAACAATAAGATCAACTATAGCAAACAATGTAATGAATGGATTCTATATAAGGAATCAAAGGTTCGCGCGTTTTGGATCAGTCGTTGAAGATTCAATTAAAAGTTCACAAACAGAATGGTTAAAGAGATTAGCAATCATTCAACAAGCGAAAAAAGTTAAATTAATTAAGTAAAATGAATATTATAACTAGTGTGGACGATTTGCATTGGCAAGCAACTTATCAAGTCAATGATATAAACATATCAATAGTTCAAGGCAATGGATGCCAAGGGTCAAGGTCTTCAGACACCTTTGAAGTGCTTCTATGGGATGATATAGGCAACATACCATTAAGCGACTATGATGTTGGATCATATCTTTCATGGCAAGATGTTGTTGATTTAATTTCTAGTATTAAAGATTCGTATGGGATAGGAACTAAATGGAAACACGCTATAACTTTTGCAGATCGTCAAAGATCATTATATCCAAATGCTTTATGTCAAGGAGAAGGTTCTTTCTTAAAAGGTATAGCTGAAAGAGTTCTTAAAGATATGAGTAAAGAAAGTATAAATTAAAACTTGACAAAATATAAATTACAAAGTATATTTAAAGTAAATTAGAAAACATTACAAATTATGAGATATTCAGTATTTAATTCAAGAGGTAAGTGGCAAGCATCTTATTCGCACAAGTTCCCTAATATGCCTTTAAAGTCTATTAAGGGTTGGGCGATTCAAACTGCAAAACTTTGCGGGGGAAAGGTTTACGAGAGAATAATTCCTTCCGATAAAAGATACGAACCTAAAGATCACCTTCTCTTCGATTTTACCAATTACAGAAGCAAACTCAAGGACGATCAACCCAATTCTTATAATAAATACAATAAGGATAACAATAAGATAGATAATAAAAAGGATAAGGAATAATACATAGAGAGAATATTAAGTATGAATATGCTAATTATTATTGTATCTTTAATTATAATTGATTATTATATAAAGGACTGCCTCGCTTAAATATATAAAATATCCTATTCTACCACAACTTTGTAATTTAGTCAAGTCAAATGTTTAATTTTAATTTAGAGGATTTAAAAGAAGAAGTAGAAGAAATAAGAAATAACTTAGAATTAGTTAAGAAGAAATTAAGTAAACAATATAAAGATACAGACAATACAGAATTATTTAATCAATTAGATACTGAGTATGAATATATAAATAATATGGTATCTATGATAATAAGCAATAAAGAAAATCAAGATAAATTAAATAAAGCATTAATGTTTTTTCTAGAGGAGTATGAAGGTAAGGTAGATAACATAGAAAAGATAATAGAAGAAGAAATAAATAAGAGAGACATTTTGGGCAAATAATAAGAATTCAAAAAGAATAGCGCCGAATTTAAATAAATAATAAAAAATTTAAAATAATATAAACAAATAATAAAATGAAAAATAAACAAGTGGCGCAAATAGTATTAGTAGTACTTTGTATAACATTCTCAATAGGGTTCGTAGTAGGGTTCACAGGAAATGAAGATTTAAATGGATTAGTTATGTTATTTTCTTTTATTAATATCGGATGTCAATTCTGGGCAATAGGTAGGTTATGGTCAGCAACAGATAATCCACTTAAATAAGGCTTTAAAAAATAAATAAAAAAAGACTTGCATAATGAACAAATATTTAGTAGAGTAGTATTGTTATTGTTTATAAGATAACTCTGAGAAGAAACAACTCAGTTAAATAAAATAGTTTCATGTTCTTTAAAATTTTTTGTTATAGGGGAAATAAACGATCTTATTAAATAAGAGAGTTTAGGTAGAGAAAGTTTTTGGTATGGCGAATATTTACTGAGGTGAATATAAATCTCTACTACCCCGAAACTTTGGAGGAGTAGATATACTTCTCCTGTGGGTGACCGAGTAAGCCTGTCATAAGCGGGCTAAGGTATGCAAACTTTCTGTGGTAGATTAACAGAGTCCAATCGGATGAGTTAGAGACGCACACCAAGTCTCGTTTGTAGTATGAAGTAGGTAAACTGAAACTTTAGTTTATGCCGAAAAGTCGAGGGTATAAGTAATCCCTTCCCACACCATTTTTACTCTATGTAGTTTAGTCTCGCATATATCGTGGTAGTACTTAGCCAAACCTATGCGACATTACCCAAGGGGGTAGCGTTACCGATTAGTCTCTCTTTTATTTAAATGTTTACTCATGCATTTATTTAGAAGAGAGGCTTTTTTATTTTTTTATTTGACATAGTGTAATTCTTATATGATATTGATTACATGATATTATTAAATCAAGACGACAAGAGATATAAAATAGATAACACCCAACCTGTTAAAATATATAGAAATTTACATAAAGGTTGTTGGTCTGTTAAACAAAACGGATTAGTTAAAGCGCATTCAGATGAAATTAATTTATATAATTGCGAGTTTCTAGTTAATGAGAATAACAGGCAGAAAGTAATTAAAGAGAAAAGAAAGAATGTTCATGCCTTTGTAAAAGGATATATATGGACAGGAGCTAATCAGAATTTAGATAGAAGGGTTTGCTATAATCCTTATTTTAAAGATTGCTTTTATGATATAGTTTTAGAGAATAAAATTGACAAAGCTCATTTTGTTAGAGCAGTTGATGGAAAACTTTTTTACAATTAATTCTTGACACCATGTTTATTTGTGTTATATTAGGATTAGGTTTAATAATATCAATAATGTTAATGAAAGAAGATTAAAATGAATAATGTAGATAAAATAAAGTTAATGGTTGAATGGGTTAAGAAACATGGAAAAACTCCTTTCCCTAAAGAGTTATTGGGAGATTTTGACGAAAAAACATCAACTTGGATGGATCATAGCGGAAGCACTCCTTGGATGCTTAATGGAATATTACCCCCCGAAGTTCTTGAATACACGGAAGAAGATATGGAGGATGAAATTGATAAAATGGAAAATAAAGTTAATAAATACCATACCGAGGATTGTGAAAATATGCAGGAATTATCTGAACAAACTAAACCTTCTATAAAATGAATCCATTTAATGAGGAAAACTTTAGTGGTTGGGGTTTACCCCCAAAGGAAGAATCTGAAGAAATAGAAGAGGAAGAAGAAGAATATACTCCCGTAACTAGAGCAGGTAAAATAAATCAATTACTAGATGATTATTTAGAAAGAAAAGCGGGTTTAGATAAAATAAAAGGAATGAAGGGTGCTGAAAGGATAGAAGAGATTTATCAAAAAATATTAGATAATTTAGGAAATAAACTAAATGAAATTAAATAATCGAAATGAAGATTATGATGTTCTTGATTATAATTCATATAATGAAGCAATAGAGGAAAATAAAGAGAAGATATTAAATAAACCAATTAATGAAGTTAATGCCTTCTTGGAAAATATGCTCCATAGTTTTTTAGACATGGCGGATGAAGTGGAGGATCAGAAATTATCAAATGATTTAAAAGAGTATATGACTATTGGAATGGGAACTTTTATCGAATCTATATTAAGTCTCAGAAAAGATAATGAAATACTTTGGAATGAAAACAACCTTGGGAAACATAACCAAATCCCCAAATTAAATTAATTAAAAAAAATCTTGACTTATAATTATACAGATAGTATGTTGGAGGTTCAAAGTTAATTAATTCAAACAAAGGAAAATGAAAATGGAAAATGTATCAGATTGTGAATCAGTAGTAGAAGTTCTTGAAACCATCGGAGCGGAGAAAGATTATTCTCTTCAACCTGTTCCTCAATTCCCAACTTATCGTGGAGTTTTTGATGGTAATGATAACCCTGTTGCTATCGTAAACAAAACTTACCCTCTCCTTCAACCTTCTAAAGCATTTGATTATGTTGATGTTGTTAGAAACGAATTAGATATGTCTTTTGATAAGGCAGGTTTTACAAAGGGAGGCAGGAGAATGTTTGTTGGTCTTAGAAAGGCAAGTGCAATAGAGATTGATCCTAAAGTAGGAGATGTTATGGATGAAGTTCTTTACTTTTGGACTTCGTTCGATGGGTCTACTCAAAACTCCTTCTCTCAAATGCTTGAGAGGTTGGTCTGCACTAACGGCATGGTAGCAAGAGACGTCAAGTCTTCTACTAGAGTCAAGCACTCCTCTCAAATGGAGGGCAAGTTACAGGGTTATGTCGATCAGATCGAAGGTATCAAGGAGGTGTATACTGAAACTACTAAATCAATTAATAGTTTAGTTAATCAGAAGGTTACTCAAGTTCAAGCTAAAGAGGTTGTTAATCGCATTTTCGTAGGCGAGTCAAAGAGAGCGGAGAATATTCGTGAAGAGGTTATGCATCGTTTCAATGCAGGTCTAGGCAACAGAGGTGAGACTGCATGGGATTTACTTAATGGTATAACCGAATACCAAAACCACGGCAAAGCCCATCGTTCTTCCAAGGAATCTAGTATCCAAGAAAATAGATTCACTTCACTTACCTTGGGTCAAGACTCCAAGTTAATGAATAGAGTTTGGGAAGAGTGCCTTATGCTCAATTAATAATAATTAATTAGAAAGACAAATGCCTCTCCTAGAAATAGGGGAGGTTTTTTTGTGTCCGTAATAAATAAACTAAATAAATAATATTTCCCAAAATAAACTAATTGGTTGTAAATATATATGACGTTCTTAATTGGCTAAAATATTATATAATTAGTGGTTAACGTTGGGAGGGCAAGTGGGTATAACAAAGTAAAATAAAGCGAAATGAACCTAAGCGAAATAATAAAACTATGGAATGAATGTGAAATAAGTATTCCGTTCATGACTTATAAAGCCTTAATCAGGCGACTAAAAACAAACGAGCTAGTAGCAAAAGAATATAAAGAAAAATATATTCAAAAATAAATACGGAAAAAATAAAAGTCTTCCCCTTTGTATTGGTATGAACATTAAACCAATGACACCAACGGAGAGATTGAAATATCTCATTAGCAGGTATAAAGAATTCAAATCAATTAGAATAAAAGAGATGAAGAGTCCATCTCCAGATCATGCAGGGAAGATTCTAGTTATTAAAAACGAATTAAATAGATTATGCTATGAGATGATTATAGCTACAGGTAAAATAGCTAGAGAAAAATATCTAAAAAAAGATTTGACAGGTAGCAAATAGTATAGTTAATTGTTCTTAGTTCTTTAACATTTTATGTGTCCCATTAGCTTAAACGGAAAAGCATTATTTCCACGAGCAGAATACTAGTTACGACTGCAAACGATTGATCATCGAAGAGGGAATAAGGATAGGAGTTCGATTCTCCTATGGGACTGCTCTTTCTGTAGATGCGAAAGCATTGAACAACGAGGCGTCAGAACACGCCTACAACCCTTCGGGGAGAGAGAAAGAGGTAAAAACACAAAAATAAATTTGACATTATAATTAATCTATTCTAACTTTAAACTATGCAACTAATAAAAGACATTATCGAGAATTGGGGATTTGTAGACTCCGTTCAAATTAAAGAATTAATTAAATACTTTCCTAATACTCCATTATGTATTAAATGGGGAATGAGAGAAAGAGAGGAATGTTTTGCTCAATTTGTTCCTAGTAGGATAGAAAAAGTAGAATCAGAGTCTGATGACTATGTTAGAGAAGTTTTTATCAGAACAGAGCATTATCGCCAATTAAAAACAATTCTAGGCGTAGAATAATAAAAATAAATTTGACTTAATAAATAAAGTAGTTTAATCTCATTATTATGAAAACAATTGATATAACACCAACTTGGGCATCCATTATTCCTCCATTAGTAGAAGTCCTCAAGAATCCAAAAGCACCTGCTCAAGCCAAGAAAGAGGTAACTGCCGAGCTAGTTCGTTTAGCTAAGATAGTGGACGACTTAAACGAAAAGAGAAAATTCCCTGCTACTGCGAAGTTGCTTGACAGATTGTATGCAAAATAAATTTGACTTTTAAATTAATCTATTCTAACTTACAAATATGCACGAATTACTAAAACAACCCGTATCATCTTATACTGAATTTGAAGAACTTCAATGGTCTTCAGATAAACCAATCCCGCCTGTCGGAACTGAAATAGATGTTCCAATGAATGGAATAGGCAGGTCGAAAGTATTAAAATACTTTGTCGAACATGGATTTATCGGTTTACTTGTCCAACCTTTTAATCCTCCTGCTTGGTATAGAAAACAAAACAAATCCGAAATGGACTCTGATCTTTATGATTGGAAACCCTGCCATGTATATCCGCCCGAAACAAAACAATTAAGAAAAGAAAAAGTTTGACGTTTAAACTAATCTGTTTTAAATTATAAGTATGAAAGAAATTAAAAGAGAACCATTACATCAAAAACTATTAGAATTATCTAAAGCTAAAGGGCATTTAAAATCTTTAGAATATTTTAATCAAAAGAATATGATGCGCAAGAGTGATACAGAAAGAATTCTTAAAGATGCTCTTGACAAAATCGAAGATGTGAGCGAGTATATACTATATAACTACCAACAACTCAAAATTAAATAAATTATTATGATTCAAACAATTACTACAAACGATTTCATTCATGCTTTTGAACAAAGGGGTCGCGCTAAAGCATGGAGCATAGCGGGCTTAACTGCTCTCTTTGACCACCTTGAAGAAGGCGAAGATCCGAACCACCCAATGGAACTTGATGTTGTTGGCATTGACTGCGAGTTTACAGAATATGCAGATATAAACGAATTAAAGAGCGATTACTCAGTTCCCGAAGATTGCGAAGATGATGAAGAGGCTTTAGATTATTTCAGAGATGAGACTATGGTATTAGAGCTTGACAATGGTGGTTTAGTCATTCAATCTTATTAATTATGGATTATTACGATAGCGCAGAGGGTTTTATTTTAACTAGACAAAGAACAATACAAGAAATTGCAGAACATAATGCTTCTAGCGATATAGACGACTTTTATTCAATTTATGGATTAAAGGAAGAATATAATGCGCAGGATGTATTAAATTGGTTAGGGTATTAAATAATATAAATAAACAAATATGAACGAAATAATTAGTTTTATAAATATGGTAGATGATGTTTTAATTTTAATTCCTTGGGTCGCTATGTATTATATAACATGGCATTTAGACAAAGGAATGAATCAATGAGAGATTTGCACGTGGCATTAAAGTTTATTCAAAATAAACTAAATAAAGACGAACAAATAATAATTACTAAAGAAGGATTTGATATTATGCTAGTTGAATCAAAAAATATATTAGAACCAATGGACGCAGAAAACACAGAAGATGTAATTAATGGATTAGTTGAAGATGCAGATGTAAATCCTGTTCCGAGGCATATTTATGGTGTTGATGTTGAAATGCACAGGCATATGTATGGTCAGTAATTTTTCTAAAAATAAAATTTGACTTCAATTAGGTTGTGTGGTTATATGTAGTTATGAAATGGACAAAATCACAAGTAATAAACTTCTTCGACAATAATTGGAATACAACACTTAACGAACTTGCAAGCATCTCAATGTGGTCAGTCAAGGAACTTAAAGAAGTATTATTAATGAATAAAGTTGACAAAGAAGAAATAATCGAATTAACTAGTATAGTTAACTCAATAAATAACCAATTAAATAAATAAATATGTTAGTAAAAATAAGAAAAACTTCAGTTGCAGTTAAATTATTAAAGAAAAATCAAAACGGAAAAATTCAAACTAGATTACCTAATGGGAAATTTGCTTGGTATAAAAAGGAAGAATTAAAAGAAGTAAAACCTTTTTGGCAAGTCTTAATTGAAGAGCAATGTATTGTTTAATTTAAAACCTTAAAACTATTAAAGTTTT
>Ga0307488_10003344_pt1 | contig 13435 bp, 15 predicted proteins | sample SB02metaG_FD_202248 | JGI IMG/M metagenome (GOLD analysis project Ga0307488, IMG submission 202248) | Sea-ice brine microbial communities from Beaufort Sea near Barrow, Alaska, United States - SB 0.2 | ecosystem: Environmental > Aquatic > Marine > Coastal | place: USA: Alaska | collected...
GAACGCACAGCTTGATGGCTTCCAAGAACAGGGCATGTTCCGCCTCGGTCCAGGGGCTTACACTCGTCCTCTTCACAGCTAAACGTAAGCGCCTTATGCGGGATAGGGGGTACGTGCAGGGGCTGTCTAGACGGGTGTGTAGGGTGTGTAAGGGGGTTTCAGGGGGTTATCTAGGGTGTGTTTTGCGTTAGAAGCGGCTCAGGTTGAGCGGAAAAGTGGACGAGTGTAAGCCCCTGCCTCGGTCCACGGATCGCGGCTGTTGGAGATGGTGTACGGCTTGCGATCCGTCGCCTTAGCGTTCACCAACCCCACCTCCTCCACCGACCCCGGCTTCATCCTCGCCCCCATATCGATAGGGGGGATCTTGTCACTCTGATCGTCGCCGCTCGCCGCGCCGCGCCGCGTTGACAGTCCTTATAAACTCTTCCCGACTCTTCTGAACTGCTCTTGGAAAAGAAAATCGAGTGTCGTCAAAAGAAAAGTCCAACTTCTCCCACAACCAGGGGCTTACACTCGTTCACTTCTCAGCTCAACGTGAGCGCTTTTTATGGAATAGGGGGTGCGCGTAGGGGTTGCGTAGCCCGTCTTAAGGGCATATGAGGGGGTGATTAGGGTGTGTAGGCTGTTTTTGTGTGTCAGACACGGCTCAAGTTGAGCTAAAAAGCGAACGAGAGTAAAACCCTGCCCACAACCGCGGAGGGGTTAAGACGCGCCGGTCTCGCCCCGTTTACGCGCAACCGGATCCTCCACGGCTCCCCCACCCGCGGCGAGCGCCGGGGTACTCCTTCACGGAGGATATGCCGCCCTCAGCTTCGCCGCCTGGGAACTCGCACGTCGCAGCCGTCGTCAACAACACCCCCTAGTTTCCGCGCGTCTAGCTAGTCACTGGGGTATGATGAAAGAAAATCCCGGCGACCCCCCCCCGCCGAAACTCCACAGAACTTGTATCGCGCCTCCTCCCCCGATACGCGGGAAGCCTCGAGCGCCGTACGGAGACTGCCCACAGTATCGTGCGAGGATCGGTGAACGTCGCGTCGCGTGGTGTCGGCAGTGGTTCTGGCGATCTGATCGGTCCGTCGTCCGTGTGACCGTTAGGCTTAGATCTTTGCCACGATCTAGTAAGATTCGGGGTGGGGTTTGGTACGACAGGTCACCTGATTTACCTGACGACAGCGTGGCGCCAGATGAGCCACGGTAGCGGATAAGTGCAATCTAGCCTATGGTAGATGAAAGCTTTCAATGTGCGCGCGGCAATTGCCAAAACGGCGCGTTGATCGACAGATCGAGCAACGATCTCACACGCAGTTATGTTGGTGTGAATTTGGATCTGCTTGAGTTACGCCGGCTCCGGTTGCAGCTTGGCAGTCCTCCTGACACATACTGTGTACGTCCAAGTGTGGGGTAGAGCTGCGGAAAAGGCTCTGGTACTGATTGTACCAAGCCGAGCACGCTTTGAGGGAGCAGTAAAAATACCCTCGGCCCTTGTGTCGCGAGCTTCATATAAAACTGTATGTGGATTTGCTCATCCTCAGCTGACCTGAGCTCCCTCGAAGATGCTTGCTGAAGCTGGAAGCGGAATATGTGTCAGACCATGCACGACGCAGCTAGGGGCTGCACGGCAGCGGGACAGACCGGTGGCTAGCTGATCAACAACTCTGGTGACATTCATATGTTCATATGTTCACGGTCCACGGTGGGTTTTTACTTACATGGCCTCGCGCCATTGTTACTGTTCGTCTGCGTGATGGCGGCATCCGTCCTCCCTACGAGTATGACAAGATATCCCTTATCAACACAGTCATCTCCCACATCGATACTGTTATCTCCCATATAGATACCGTCATCTCCCACATCGATACTGTCATTTCCCATATCGATACTGTAATCTGAAGGTCATTCTCCGTATCGATGCTGTAATCTGCCATATCCATACTGTTATCTTAAGGTCATGTTCCATATCGATAGTGTCATCTCGTCATCTTGCGAACAAGATGACCAGATCATATCTTGTCACTCTGTTCGTCCTAATATGGCTTCCACTGCACCCATGCCAGAGTCGCGGGGTAGTCCTGGGATCGGCTTCACAGTCCCGCTTGCTCCACCGGTAGTCGTGCGCCCGCGCCCTCTGCTAGCAGCACCTGCATGTTCCCGTTCCGAGCGCCGTACCTACACGTGTCCAAACCTCACGGGCAGTCGGGCGCTCGTGTGCCCGCGCCACTTGTTAGAGCAACAGACGCGAGACCATGATACAGGCGGCGTAGACATGTACGGCACCACTCCGGACCACGGGCACCCATTCGCCCTGGCGCAGGCCAGCCGCTCGGTTGCGTTGATTTACATGGCCTCAGGTTGTCATATCGTGTGTCTGTATTGTGCGGATTCGTCCTACTGTGGCTGCGCCCGCACCCATGCCAGAGTGTTGTCTCGGGGTGGTCTTGGGAAAGGCCCTCACACCTCAGCTTATGCCATGGGCAGCCGTGCGCCCGCGCCAACTGCAGCACCTCCAGGCGCCCGCCGGCAGCGGCATGCATAACACGTCCACAGGCTCCACGGACAGTCGTGCGCCCGTGCCCACTGCAACGTCTCCAGGTGCCCGCCCATAGCAGCGAGTGCACACGAGTTTGTTCCACCACCTCAAGTCTGGCCAGCCCCAGTGGCACCCGTTCACCTTGCTTGGCCCAAGCCAGTCGCTCGCCCGACGTGCAGAATTCCATGAGCTTGAGCTGCACCGTCCTTCCCTTCGGCAGGCGCGGGAGACCCGAGGCCAGCACCGCCGCCAGCCACGGCCGCCCCACCTGTGCCAGCATGGTGCAATCCGTGGGGTCCAGCCGCTTGAGCACCTCCTGAACGGCGAGGTCGGGCAGGGCCTGAAACAGGTCGAGCAGCGGGCACGCCGTCCGCTCCGCCACAAACGCCTGCCATCGCGCGACGACGCACCGCGCGACGGCCACGTCCGCGGAACGGGGCACAGCGAGGGGGGAACCCGCCGCCGCCGCCACGGCGTCAACTTCCCCCGCCGCATCGCCTCCGCCCTCTTGAAGCAGCGTGTTGAGCTCCGAGGGCGGGGTTCAGGGCGCGGGTTTCAGCCTTTCAGGGCGCCGTTGTCAAGGGGGGAATCTTCGCCCCCTCGCTCCATGAAGCGGACTGGAAGTGTGCGCGGTGTCGCTCGCGGTAGAAGCGCGTTGGAAGCTGAGGATCGGCAGTGGTTTACGGCGGCGCGAGGGGACGGGGTGCGCGCTTTGAGTTGTGCAGTGGTGGATCTATGTGAGTCATATCATCGGAAACAGTGGATACGAAGGTGCCGAGATTCTTCAGTTGCTGGGAAGAAACAAAACGCGGACTCGGCGCCCGGCAGACGGCAGATGTTGCCCACCGTGTCATAAGACGCCATTTAACTCAGGAAACAAGGGTTTACAGTGCTGGTCGATGACGCGGCAGACTAGGGCCCAGCAAATGTTGCTCTACCTCCGTGCATAGGACGGCACTAAACTCAAGAAACGAGGGCTTAAAGTGCGTGTCGACAAAAATATTACCTGGCTCTGCTAACCAGAGTAATGATGTTGGCAGCCTCCACCGCCGCCGCCCTCGTTGCTGCCAACTGCCCCTAGCGGAGGAGCGCGCGCGAGTCAATGGTGTCGTAATCCGGTGCATGCTACAATGATGAAATGCTAGCACATGCCTCGAGTGTAACAAGTGTCGTGTGATATACTGACTAGTTTTTGTCATTGTGAGGCCGCCTGCCACCGCCGCCGGACCTCACCCCCCACCCCTGCCTCAGCGTACCCCCCGACCGAGGTTTATATCACGGGATTTTACAGCATCGGTAATATGAAGAATGTCTCAAATGTTGCATCCGCATCACGTGTATATCGTCCTTCGCATATCACGTCACGTCCCCAGCTCAGACCTCGGTCCCGGCGGGCTCCCGCGCCCGCCGCGCCTCAGCGCACTCGGCGCGGTGCCGCAACACCCAGTCCGCGCGCTGGCACTGCTCATGGCAGTATCGTGCGCGGGAGCCGAGGGCGGGGCAGTTGCCGCACCGCTTGAGGTGCTTCTGCTCGCCCGCCGTCTTCGCGGGCAGGCCTGGGGAGGTCATGCCGCACTTGCTGCAGCACCGCTTGCGAAGCACCGCGAAGGTCTCCGCGCAGGCGGGGTTGCTGCCGGCACGGGTGCGAGCGATGTCGAGCGCAGTGGATCCCGCGGGTTGCCCGTGGGCCGCCTGGATGGTGCGCTTGTTGCCGTTGGCGCCGCGCTTCAGGAGCAACTTGACCACATCGGCGTTGTTCCCACCCACCGCATACATAAGCGGCGTACATCCCGGGAAGTAGTGGGCTCTGGTTGCCGGCGTGGGTCGATATCCGCGCCGGCGTCTAGGAGGGCGTTGGCCACCTCAACGGGGGCGAGCTCGTAGGCGGAGCAGAGCGGGGTCATGCCGTCGTCGTCGACGGGGTCGGGGTCTGCGAGGGCGGGAGTGTCATGGACGGTCAGTCCGTAGAGAGGAGGGGTGATGGGGAGAAATAGCCAGTGGAGTCCGGCAAGGCGCAGAGTCTATCCAGATAGCTAGATAGCGTGAGTTGAGACAGATTAACTGAAGAAACGACAGTCTAATTGCACACGGGTCGTCTGGCGGGTACGTTAGGTCAAAAGGTAGCGCGAGGGCGGGCAGTGTACCCGCGCCGAGCTGGAGCAGCGCCCTCACGGCGGCCACCTGCCGCGCGCCGTCGGGGTCGGGGTCGCGGGGAGGCGCGTCGGGGTGGATCTGCCGGATGGCGAGGCACAGCGCGCTGTTCCCCTCGCGGTCGACGAGTAAGTGCCCGTTGGCGCCGCGGCCATCCAGCAGCAGCCGAAGAATATCCGTGTGGTGGTAGAGCGCCGCCATGAGCGGCGCTGAGTAGCCGCGTGCGGTCGCGTTCTTCAAGCTGGTGTGGCGCGCGCGCTGGAGTATGATGCGCACGATCTCCATGTGCCCGCCCTCTGCCGCTGCTATGAGCGGCGTTCTCTTAGTGGTTGGGGACTGGAAGCGCTGCCCGCTCAGGTTGCGAGGCGTGCCGCCCGCGGGCAGCAGCCTGCTCACCGCCGCAACGTCACCGGCCACGCACGCGTTGTAAAGCGCCATGGGGTTGATGTTCGCCATGATCGTAACGGCGGGGGGCGATGCGCGTCGGCGGGGGCGGCGGAGGCACGCGCGTGGGGGGAGTGAGGCAAGCAACAAAGCTAGCGGGGTGTTTGGGCCCGTGCCGTCGAAATGTTTTCTTTTGGTTTTCTCGATAACAATCACACGTGGCAGTAGAACTAGAGCTAATCAGCCCTGAGAATGAGCGAAGCGGGGTTTCCAGCTGCTGCCAAGTTTCATTTGTGTGAAGTGTTTTGGCAGCCTCCACCGACCCCCCCTGCTCCCGACCGCTCCCAGCGAAAAAACGAGCGCGAGCGAGTCGATCGTATCGTATTCCAGTGCATACTACAATGATGGAATGCTAGTACATGCCTCGAGTGTGCCATGTGGTGCGTGCTCCTTTGACTATTTGTCATTATTGTGTGGCCGCCGCTGCAACCGCCGCCGGTCCTCCGCCCCCGCCCCCGCTCCCGCGTACCTCCCGAGGAGCATATACATGATGTTACAGCATCGGTACTATGAAGCACGTAACAATGGATGAATTCCCGTAAAGAATGTGTCGTCCTTCGCGTATCACGGCTCGTCCCCGGCTCAGACCACGGTCCCGGCAGCCTCCCGCGCCCGCCGCGCCTCGGAGCACTCCCCGCGGTGCCGCGACACCCAGTCGGCGCGCTAGCACTGCGTCCCGCAGTAGTGCGCACAGGGGCCGCGTGCGGGGCAGTTGCTGCACCGCCTAAGGTGCTGTCCCCCGGGGACGCCCGGGGTTGTCGCGGACAAGGGCCTTACCCTCGTCCACTTTTCGGCTCATCATGAGCACTCTCGAGGGATCCGCTGTGTGGTTTCATGGAGTTTCGGCGACAAAAATGGCTCAGGTTGAGCTGAGAAGTGGACGCGTGTACACCCCTGCCGCGGACAAGCCGGCGGACGTCATCCCGCAAGAGCTGCAGCACATCAGGCGCAACACCGCCAGCGTCTCCGCAAAGTCACGGCCCAGGCAGTCGTACCTGGCGTGAATCCGCGGGATGTCGAGCGCAGTGGACCCCGCGGGGATCTCCAAGGTGTAGTGGCGACAGTTGAATATCAAAGCAAACTTTGAAAGCGGCTCATAATGTTATAGTTTCAAGCTCTGAAACCATAGACGCTTTCAACACGAGATTTCAAACTGTCAACCTGCACCGCCCTGCCAAGGCAGCTTGTGTCGACGCCTTGGTGCTGTCGGCGCCTCGCTCGAGCAACAATTTAATGACGCCGGCATGGTTCATCTCCGTTGCAAACATAAGCGGCGTAAAGCCAGGTGCCCAGTTGTACTGGCGCAAGTTCAAATCGGAAGCAAAACCTGAAAGTGTTTGTCAATGATCATATTCTAGCTTCAAGCCCTAAAACCAGGCGCTCTGAAGACTCGGTGTTATAGTCACGTTCCATCCTGCACCGCCTTACCCAATGGCTGGGCGGCTTGCCCAGGTTGATGTTTGCACCGCCGTCCAGGAGGGCGGCGGCGACCTCGGCGTTGCCACCGGTGCACGCGCTGCCAAGCGGCGTCGCGCCCATGGCGTTGACGGGATCGGGCGCTGCGAGGTATGAAGCGTCGACGGGTTAGTCAGACGGATCAACCCATATGTTGTAGCGGCGCCAGTTGAAAGTGGACGAAAAGTTTGAGAGCGGTTCAGCATATTCTAGATACCAGCACAGGTGAAACCAGGCGCTTTCAACACTGGCTTCAACCCTTTTCAACCTGCGCCGCCCTACTAGACCGTGTGTGCAGGTACTCGTAGCACGAGAATGTCTTTTGCGAGCATGTTGTTACACAATCTGTTTGTGTTGAGTGCGGGGTGGTGGGGGTTGGGTAGGGGAGGGGGTGACGTACCCGCGCCGAGCCGGAGCCGGAGCAGCTCCCTCACGATGGCGACCTGCCTCGCGCCGTCGGGGTCAGGGTCGCGGGGAGCGGGAGAGCCCGAGGGGATCTGCCCGGCAGCAGCGCTCAGCGGGGTTTCCCCGAACTGGGTATCGACGTTGACGTTCGCACCGCGATGGAGTGGCGCAAGTTCAATTTGACAGCAAAGTTTGTAAGCGGTTCTTCCTGAAGTCATATTATAGAATCAAACGCTTGAACCAGGCGGTGCTTTAAACACGGGTTTTGATACTGTCGGCCTGCACCGCCCTACCTCTGTCAGTCAGCAGCCGCACGATATCGCGGTGGAGATGACCCGCAGCTTGGATGAGCGCCGTGCCGCCAGTCAGGGGCCTACACTCGTCCACTTTTCAGCTCAACCTAAGCCGTTTTGGTCACACATCCCCCCGTCCCCCGTGTCCCCCTTTCTATTAGAATGGGGGGAAATCATGCACTCAATGCATCCCACACACTGTGCTTACGTTGCGCCGAATTGTGGGCGAGTGTAAGCCCGTGCCGCCGGTGCCATCCTTGCCGTCCAGGGTGTAGCGGCGCAACTTGCAATGCAAAGAAAAGTGTGAAAGCGCTTCATCATAGTCGAGCTTCAAGCAGGGGAACCTGGCGCTTCCTCCGGAGGGGTAAGGCGAAATCCCGGTGCCTTCTCACACACGATGACGCGTCCTTCTCTCTCACCTCTCTCTACCTCTTGATATACATATCTCTCTATCTTCATCTCTCTCTCCGGCGCTTTCAACACTGGTTTCAACACGCTTCAACCTGCACCGCCCTACCACAGTGGTTTTGGGCGCGAGGTCGAGTATGATGCGCACGATCTCCGTGTGCCCGTACTGGGCGGCCACCACCAGCTAGGGACAGCTGGCTAGTGCTTGTAACCCCATCAAACATATCGTAAACCCTCGTTTCATGAGTGAAATGCTATCCTTTGACGTGGCGAGCAATATCTAGCGAGCACTACCATAAGTGGCGTGCTCTTCATAGGGTGGGGGATTTGGAAGGCTTCCCCGCTCGGTAGGGACTGCTGGATAGCGCTTGGCACGTCATGACACGCAGTGTGAACGCTCGTACCGTGAGGTGAATGTCATCCTATGAGTGGCGAGCAATATCCTGGGGGTCAGGGCGAACGCCTGGTGCCTCCTCATAAATTAAGCGGAAGTGTCTCTCACGTGAGCCAGGTCGAAACCCTGGCTGGTGCCTCCTCATACACGCGGACGCGTCTCATTCTCTCCCGTTGGCCAGGGCAAAAGCCTGGTGCTCGTCATACACGCGGAAGCGTCGTTCTCACACGGGGGGCAGGGCGAAAGCCTGGTGCCACCCTACACGCGGAAGCGTCTCTCTCTCTCTGCGAGGCACTATGCAGCAGTCCCTGGCTAGCTCCCTACCGCTCAGGTCGAGTTGCGTGCCGCCCGCGGGCAGCAGCCTGCGCACCGCCGCGGTGTCGCCGTCCGAGCACGCGTTGTAAAGTTCCGCGACGGAAGTGCTCGTCATGATCCGTCGTCTCGTGTCGCGGGACGACGGCGAGGGGTGGCGGGGGGGGGATCGCTTTGGCGCCCAGGGGGACGTGAGAGAGGCAGAAGCGGGGTCGTGGTTGTGCAGTCTGCTGTCTCACTTTCATCGGGAAAACCAAAAAGAATCATCCTCCAGGTGGACGAGAAGCAGTTTATGATATTCCAGGTACAAGCGCTGAAACCGTAGGCTTTATCAATATGGGTTATGATACTGTCAACCTGCAGTACGTGGAGAGGCCGGGGAGCGGAGAAGAAGATAATAAATTGAATCACAAAGGACTCTGGAGCAATAAGAGGCGGAGAGACCATCAGCCACGAGTAGAGGGTGGCGTCAGAACGGACTAAGGCTATTCGCTAAACTAGAGCTAACTGCGCTCCTTGAGGGCTGTTGGAGAGCTATGCGCGAGACCCATTATTGGAGCGAGTATTCATATTTAGTCACCACAGCGCACCGGTCGCGACTTTAGTGCACTGTCTTTCTCAAAAACAAGTTGAACTGGACTCCATGGTGAGGTTATCGTGCTTGTTCGCAACCCCCTGTATCGCCGCACCCTCTGCCTCAGCCGCGGCCCACGCCACCTCCGCCTCCGCCGCGTGGCGCTCCCGCATGTCGTCCGCAAGCTGTCTCGCCTCCGACAATGGGCTTACACTCGTCCACTTCTCAGCTCAACATGAGCCGTTTCTGTCACTCAAAACACACTCAAAACACCCCCTAGACACACCCTCAATAACCCCTGAATCCCATGTGAACAACCCCGTAACACACCCTAAACCCTCCCTGATCCCGAACCCTGACCCCCTCTAAATATCCCCTGAACAACCCCTGTCCCTCACAAAGTGCTTACGTTGAGCTGAAAAGTGGACGAGTATAAGGCCTTGCCTCCAACGCTGGCATCTTTGCCGGGCAGAATGCATAGCAATATCCGAACTGGATCCGGAACACAATGGGCAGGAAAGGCCCGATGAGTAGGGTTGGCACCGCATGCTAAACCGAAGATGCAATGAACGTTTACACCGGATAATCTGCACGAGTATCGATGACGGATAACGTAGCCGGAAAGCTGTTTTGGTGGGGGGTTGGAGCGACGAAGCGTTTTCTTTTCTGATATATTAGTGGGACAGTGGCACCATTCTGACCATGGGCTAACACTCGTCCACGATTCGGCTCAACGACAGCTCTCATTGCGGGATATGCTGGGTGGTGACAGTGAATCGTGACCGAATACAGATCAGGTTGAGCTGAATAGTGGGTGAGTGTACAGTAAGGCCCTGATTCAGACCCTACCGATGAAGTATTCTACCAGCGGGCGAATGGGCAGCAGTGGGGTCAGGATCTTGATCGCCTCGGAGTTCATCCGCCCCAAACCTCGCTGTAGTGCTGAAAGTTGACAATGAGAACAAAGTTGCTGCAATTTTGAAAGCATATCGCATCATGTTATGATTTCAAGCGCTTCGCTCCAAGTTGATACTGAAGCCAAATTTGAAGCAAAAGAGAAGCAAAATAATTCGTAAGCAGATTATCTCATTTTGGTACCAAGCACTTTGTTCCAAGTTCCATCTGCTTTCAACATGGGTATCACGGGGTCAACCTGCGCCGCCCCACCTTGCACCGCCGCCGTGCGGACGATGCGCTCGCGGTAAAAAGCGTCAAGCGCCGCCGGCACTTCCGACCGCTTGCCTAACGCCCCAAGCCTCTGCGCCGGAGCATACGGTCCTCGCCAAGCATCACGCCGCTCAGGTAAATGAGTGAAATTCGGTCATACTGCTAAAAATATGAGCGGAGGGTACACGGAAAGCAAACGTAGGCCTCAATCACGCACCCTCACGCACTCGCCACTGTACTGTCACGCACACTGCACAGTAACACACATGGCACAGTGACATACACCGCACAGTTGCACACCCTCGCACACATACCACGGCACAGTGACACGCATGGTAGATTGTTTGTGCATGGAGCCTACCAGTACGTAGCCATCCTCGAAGGCCAGGCCGCACCCCTGGCCGATGTTGGGCATGGTGGCGTGGCACGAGTCCCGCGGGTAGGGACCCATGGATACTGCTTGCCACGTCACTGAATGTCATTTAACTCGAGCAGCGAGGGACGGATCGATACTGCTCGCCACGTCATAGGATGACATTTACCTTGAGGAGCGAGGGTTCAAAATGCGTTTGATGACGTTGCGAGCACGATCCCATGAGACTCTACCCCCAGGAGCGTCACGCAGCCGTCCGCCCAAGAGCGGGTCACAGAGGGTGCCCGGTCCAACAAGTAGGGACTGATGGATACTGCTCGCCACGTCATAGGGTGCCATCTAACTCAATATGGGAGGGTTCGAAATGCGTGTGATGACGTGGCGTTCACTGATCGCCACGTCATAGGGTGCCGCTGAAGCCAACACACGAAGGTTCAGATTGGGTGTGCTGACGTGGCGAGCACTGTCCATCAGTCCCTGCCCACAAGTCTCGTGCTTCGATCTCCTCCGGGCCGGTCGCCTCAATCAGCTCCAGCACCTCCGGGGCCCATCCCTTCAGTGTCTCCCTGAGGAACTCTTGAGGGTTTGCCACGTCCGGCGTGTTGGGTTTGTCCGCCTTAATATAGCGGCACAAGCTGACATTCAAAGCAAAGCTTGAAAGCGGTTCATCATATTCTAGCTTCACGCGCAGAAACCAAGCACAGTCAGCTTGGGTTCAACGTGGGGTCACGGGCCCAGGGCGAAAGCCTGGTGCCTCCTTATACACGTGGAAGCGTCTGTCTCTCACCGTGGGGTCAAATTTCACCGGCCCACCTTGATAAAGCCGTACCACTGGATACGGCCGGCGCGGTCTGGGCAGGTCACGAAGTAGTGGTCGGGGCCGATGAAGGCCGAGCAGCAGGGTCGTCTACCAAATGAACCGAGGCAACGTCAAGGGTCACAGGCGATATGTGTCGATTATTGCAAGGAGGAGGGAGAAGGTAGGAGGGAGGAGGGAGGAGGGAGGAGGAAGGAGGGAGGAGGAAGGAGGGAGGAGGAAGGAGGAATAAACATTTCAATGGATTGAAATCAGCGGACCAGGCGCGGCGCCCCCTAGACCCTACAGAGTAGCCCACGTCAGAGTAGTAGTAAGGCTTGAAGAGCGGCAGGCCGGAGTACAGCTTGTAGCCCGTGAAGCTGGCGGTGCTGCCTGCGCCCTTCTCGCCCAGCGGCTCGTTGAACATTTGCGCGCGGATCTGGCTGTAAGGTCTGGCAGATAATGCTTTCCGCATCATAGAATGCCTTTGAATTCAAGAGAAAAGGTTCAAGGGCGTCGGAGTACATGGCAGGCATTCTTGCTGGCCCCGAGAATGGAGCGCGCACCTGCAGAACAGGGATATGGGTACACTGGCACACTACATGCAAAGCAGTCAGGGACGACTTGGCGGGCAATATTCGCTTGTCCCTGCCTGGCTCCAGATACCGTCAGCTCCCACCAGCACGTCGGCCCGGACCTCCTTGCCGTCCTCCAATACAGCTGTCACACCGCCGCCGTCCTCTTCGGTGTTGTTACGGTAACTGCTGAGTGATGACCCCATCTGCACGATGCCGGTGTCACCAATTTCCTTCAGGAGGACACCCTGGAGGTCGGAGCGGTCGACGCAGATGGAGAAGGGCAGGTCGCGCTCATCGGGAAGCTCCGTGATGGCTCCAAACTTGAACATCCAGGCGCCGTTGAGGCCGTCACGGATGCCGCCTCGGAGGGCCAGGTACATCACGCTCGCCGCGTCACACACCAGATAGTCCCACCGGTGCTCGCCGAGTCACACGACATACAAACGCACGTGTATAGATGGGTGGCGGGAAGAGTGGGCAGCAGACAGGAGATAGGTACTACTCGACTGGCGACATAGTTTAATTTGATCTGACCCCACCACTGCGGGTGCGCCAGAACGGGCGGCTGACGTCGTGCACGCAGCGGAACAGCGACTCGCTGGTGGCCTTGATGGTGCTGACGCCGTTGGACGCCAGCTGTATGGGCCCGCCGAATGGGCGGTACTCGTCCGTGCGCTCTATCACCGCCACGTCCGCGCCGGCGTGTAGGGCCGGGCAGATGGTGCTTGCCACGTCATGGGCCTGACGGGTATTGCTCGCCACGTCATGAGCTGGCGGATATTGCTCGCCACGTCATAGGGTGCCATTTACCTCAAAAGACGAGGGTTCAAAATGCGTCAACCTTGGAGAACATCGACACGGCGACTCTGGCGGGAAGCGCAAGCTCAAGCACGGCGGCAGCGGCGGCGGCGGCATGAAGGCGACGCGCTCACAGAAGAGACTCGCCACTGCCGCCACTGCCACCGACACCGCCACCTCCGCCAACACCCACGTTGGTTGACGTGGCGAGCACTATCAGCCATCCCTACCGGCGTTACGCAGAGAAATGGCTGCGAAGAGCCCGCCGAGGCCACCGCCGGCGACCAGTACTCGTAGTGGCGCCTCCGGGGAGATGGCATCGTCATTGGGAGCCGCCCAACCCGGCGCGTCGCCGCCGCTGCGGACAGCATCCGCCCCCGCGCGGGGCTGGACTCGCGCCTTGGGGCGGACCTGTTGGAACTTCCCATTCCCGTTCACCGCTCTATGATGGTGCTGAGGCCGCGGGAGTGCTAGCGACGCCGGCGAGGGAGAAAGCGGGCGGGAGGCGAGAGAGGCCATGTGCGGACAACACGCTCCACCTCTGTGACGCGAGTGGGTACCGGTATGCGGGTGCCGCGTTGTGGGGTTTACTCAATACCCGACGACCGCATTGTGCCGAGCTGCCGACGCGACAAGACTTTGAGATTGTGATTTGATTGGCTGGATAGGATAACGTAATCGGATCTCGTCCCTGATTGGCCGATGGGCAGTCCATAACGGTCTTGCATCCCTGATTGGTCCAAAGGATGTATCGGGGGAG
>Ga0307488_10003346_pt1 | contig 13429 bp, 21 predicted proteins | sample SB02metaG_FD_202248 | JGI IMG/M metagenome (GOLD analysis project Ga0307488, IMG submission 202248) | Sea-ice brine microbial communities from Beaufort Sea near Barrow, Alaska, United States - SB 0.2 | ecosystem: Environmental > Aquatic > Marine > Coastal | place: USA: Alaska | collected...
CCCAGTGTTGAACCTGTTTCAGCCGAAATAGTTCCTGTTGTTGTTAAATTTTCATTTCCAAAGCTGATGGCACCTGATGAGTCAGTTATTGATCCATCTGCCAAGGTCAAATTGCCAAATATTGATCCCGTGGCCGCTGTTACCGTGCTGTTGAATGTTGCGGCACCTGTGACTGCAAGTGTGCTACCATCAAATGTTAAGTTGGCTTCACCATTAAGTGCGTGTGCACCTGTGACAGTTGCAATAGTATTGTTGGTTGAACCTGTTAATACTGCTTTGGTGTCTGCATAATCTTTTACTGCCGCTGATGTTGGTAGTGTTGTGTCATTGTCATTGGAAGCAATTCCTTCTGCTTCTAACACAACAGAAGCGGCTGTCATATTGCCTATGTCAATGTTTGAAATGTTGTTTCCTGTGCCGTTGGCATCAATTGTTTTGTTTGTGAATGTTTGTGAACCTGCCAGTGTTGCCACCGTAGCGTCTATGTTCACTGTCAATGCCTGTCCTGTGGCAGTCGTTCCTATTCCTGTGCCGCCTGTTACTGTCAAACTCTGTGAGTCAAGGTCCACCGCCGCCGTTCCCGAGTCCGACGCAACATCAAGGTCCTGTGCCGTCACTGTTGCATCAACGTATGCCTTGGTAGCGGCATCTTGTGCATTTGATGGATCCGCAACGCCAGTGATGGCCGCTGATCCCATTGCCGCACCATTGAAAGTTGAGGTGCCTGATACTGTCAACGCATCAGTTGTCACCGTTCCGTCAAAGAATGCATCTTTAAATTCTAGAGAAGATGTACCCAGATCAATTTGATTGTCAGTGACCGGAGATAGTGCACCATCACCGATAGTCAATCTACCGGAACCACCTGTCTCTATTGTTATTACATCTGAACCACTGAATGCGATTGAAGTGTTCGTATCTCCATCGCCAAAGATTTTGTCTAGTGCCAGTGTTCCCACGTCACTTATGTTTGCATCACTGAAATTCAAACTGCCAGTCACAGTAAGTGTTCCGTCCACCCTAACATTATCATTGAAGTTGATGGTCGTGGAGTCCGCTGAACTTATGCTTGTACCATTCACTGTCAGTGCTTGTATCACGACAGCGCCAGTTCCTGATCCGCTTAACACTAGATCATCATTACTGTTACTTGCTGATAACTCGTTGTCATTGATCGTAACACTTCCAACATTAACTCCACCTGTGCCATTTCCTGATATGGTCACATCAGAGTTGGTTGTGATGCTCGTGATTGCAGAATTAATTATTTGTAAATTATCTATCTCTATGGCACCAGTACCGTTGGCTTGCAGTTTAAGATCACCGTTGGTAAAGGAAGTGGTTATTAGACCAGTTGATCCATCGCCGACCAATGAGTATATGTCATCAAAGTTCGTGTTGACTTTCGTCATGGCAGTACGTAAAGTATCGCCTGTGGCTGGATTTCCCAGTGTTCCTGTGTCTATGTTAAGCTTCGCCATAATGTGTTGTACATATTTATTAAATACTAATATGTTCATAGAAACGCTCAGGACCATGAGATTGTACGAACGCCAGAGTAAATTGGGGGTTTATCACACCTTCCACAGGAAAAACACCATATACGTATTCAAGTGTGACTCTTGCGGTGTCACTTTCCTAAGGCCCAAGGCACAGGTGGATCCAGACAGGGCGTCAAACGATTACAAACACGTTTGTTCCTACTGTGATACCAAAAAGTACGCACAGAAAGTTGGTGTTAAGATGAGGAAGATATACCAGCTGGACGCCAGTTCTACTACGAAGACCTTATAGTTTCATCCATTTAATTTCATCACGTCGGCCGTCTACCCATCTGCGTAGGTCAGCATATATGCCGGTCTTGATGTTTGGTTGGTCGAAGTACCATCTCAGGAATGCGTTGCCCTCGATGTATTCTTTCCTGTTGATGAAATGGAAATTGGTGTCTGGATGTTTCCGGATGATCTGTCTCAACTGATACATCCATTCGTACTTCAGGTATGCCTTCATGCTCATGCGTGACGGATAGTTTATGGTGTTCTTGTACATGTTGTTCTGTGCCCTGCTGGGTGTGTCCCTCTCCCACTGCCTTGAACCCATTATGTCAAATGCCAGAATCACTACATTCTTTATACCTGACTCCGCCGCCATTAGTACAGCACTCATGCCCGAACCCCTGCACAGTGAAAAGTCTATGGTCCTTATTGCGTTGCCTTTCTTGATGTCACCGCCCCTCCATACCCTGTACAGCTTCAGGTTCTTGGGCGTGTCTGATTCTTTATCTCCGTCACATATGTAGTTCCATTGACTGATGTCTTCCGGTCCGTGTATTTGTACTCCGACCTTTTTTCTCTGTGCCAGCCACTTTGCTTTCGCTTCAGCCCAACTCTTGTCCTTGTAATTTGTTATGGGTTTGTACTCTGCATTCAACTGCACCCACAGCCTTGTATCATACAATTCCGTTTGTGTATGCCATGCTTCGAGTTCTTCGTACATGGGACGATTGACTGCGACTATGTGGTCACACAGTGTTGGGTTGTCTCGGTATATGGCGTTGCACCCGTATATGATTCCTTTGCCTTTAAGATCTTGTATGGGAAAAATTGGTCTGCTCTCACCGTTGCCTATTACAAATGCGGTGTCCATCAAACCCCGAATGATTCTCCACAACCACAAGATGCTGTTGAGTTGGGATTGGATATTTCAAACTGTGAACCAAACGTTTCTTCAACGAAGTCGATCTTTGTTCCTATAACATACATCATGGAAGTTTCGTCCACAACAAATTTACCTGTGTGCCAATCTTCTATGTGATCGCCATTGCCCACAGCTTCCTTTGTGTCTGCAAAACCCCAGTCGTATTTGAATCCTGCACATCCACCACCCAGCACTGCTAGGCTCACTGCGTACTTGCCTGGATTCTTCTCAAGCAATTTTTCTATTTGATGCTTCGCTTCTTCTGTTATTTCAAATGGTCTCATACTGTTAATTATCTATCTCTGTTGCCCATGTTTGCTAAACCTATTGCCAGCCAGAACCTTGTGGCGTCTTTTTTGTATTGGAAACTCATGAAGCAATTCTGATCTTCCCAGTGATTCTGTGGATTTTCTATTTCACCCGCGGGTTTAAACCACCAGCCCCACTTACCTTCGCAATTTACTTGACACCATTCGATGCATTCACCTGCCATCCCGTTTGAGTACATGTCCACGTTGAAACGGAACTGTTTCATGTAGCCACAGTCCTCTGGAACCTCGTCCATACCAGGCTTTACTCTTTTAACTTTTACTGTTCCAAATTTCTTATTCATTAGTTTGTATAATAGCCTACTCCGTAGTGTTTGTCTACCACTTCTTTGCCACATTTCTGTGAGCATTCCACAAAAGGATTTTTGGTAAAACTTTCAAACAGGGTCTGCCATACATCATCGTTCAATATCTCTTCTATTGATCTATTTCCTTTTGCATTCACTAGGTGCTTGTTTTTGACAAAGAAACTGTCTTCCCACTTGATTGTTTTTCCATTGTGCTCTAAACTTTTGTAAGGGAAACTGGTCCAACTGCATGGAAATATCGTTCCCTCTGCATTCATGTACATTCCCCTATTACCAACAAGGCACATGGGAATGATGTCTCCTGTGTACTGCTTCTTTACTTCTTGGAATTTTTTGTAGTTAGTTTTTAAGTATGTGAGTCTCATTGGTATTCTTCCTGACAGGTGTGTTATGTGTCTTTCGTATCTGTGTGTCTTACTGATGTACTTGCTACTAGGTTCTAACGTATCTGTTTCTCCACCATATGCTTCTCCGTACTTGGATCCAAACTTTGTGCTATAAGTTAACTGCAAGTCATCACACCCTTGTTGCGTTGCTAATTCTTTGATGTGATCTAGATGGTCTTCGTTGAATTTGAAAACGATAGTTGCCCAGTTCACAAATATCTCACTTTCGTCAGCACATATTTTCATGCCTGTCATGATACTGTCCCAATTACTGTTTACCCTGTACATGTCGTTGGACTTTTGATCGTAACCGTCCACACTAAAATTTATAGAGTCATGCTTGTTTGAAACACCGGCAAATTCCTTCCACCATTTCTCTGTCTTGTAACTTCCGTTAGTGATTGTGAATATTTGTATTTCCGGATTGTATGATTTTATATAATCTATTATTGCTACATAATCTTTGGCATATATCGGATCACCTACGTCACCACACATAGTAAAACGTTGTGTCTGAGACAACATCTCGTGTGTGAATACTCTTTTAAATTCTATCAATGATATTTCTTTTTGCATCCAACTGATGTCAGGATGTTCCTGTCGAGGACACCTAGGACATCGTAGACTGCATTTAGAACTGGGTTCTATGTGCCAGTGGTATAGTTGCCAACCGTATCTATTCAACATAGAAATATATCTCCGGTATGTACAACTTATTCTCCAACACAAACTTGACCATGCCAGCAACGTCTTGTGTTGACATTTTATTGCAATTACGAGATTCGGTCATTTTTGTGTTTGTAACACCAGGATTAACGAGATATGATTTGCACCGTGTTGTTTTGAGGTTAACAATATCACAGTGTGCTGTCCTTAGTTCTCTTTTAAGGTCAACGTAATCGCTGTATCCAGTACCAGATGGTGTGTATGTTGAAACTGAACTTCCTATAGATATAATTTTCTTTGGCAGGTCACTCCATTTGTCAAAAAAGAATTTAAGTAGCTTTGTCTGGCAATCATTGTCCCATGCATTGTTGATAAAAACATCACAGTCTTTTAATTTTTTATAGACTGATTCAACGTCATGTATGTCACCGTCGTTTCTATTAAACTCTATAAACTCGTAAGGCATCTGTCTTATAGTTTCGCCTATTCCTGATGTAGTTCCTGTTATACCTATTTTCATTTCCAGTTGTCGACAACAAACTGGTCTGCACATTCCATTGGGTTGGGTTGCCCATGGAACACTGCTACCCTGTTCTCGCTTATTATTGTTGGGGGCTTGCTGAAATACCATTTGCCGGACTTGTCTCTTAATTTTGTGTCCTTGAATCCAACCAATTCCCATTTATAACTTCTTATCCAGTCATCGGGCCAGTGTGTTATCTGTTCCTTGCCTGCCTTCATTATCCAATCCTGGTCTCCCCAGTTCTGTTTCATTATCTTGGCATAGTCTTTCACGAAGTTGGTGTACAGGTGATTCATTGTGCCTGCCTCCCAACGCATACAGCTAGAGTTACTCTGTTTCCAGTCCTTGACCCTGCATCTGTTGAAGTCTCGGATTATCATGAACTTCCCAGGGTTGTGTGTGAACAGTGGATCTATGTTGTTGTGTATGATAACATCTAGATCAAAGAAAAGTATGTTGCCTTTCAATGGCATGTCTGGACTGAACATCCATAACTTGCTCCACCATGTCTTGATCCACGGTTCCCCAGGGAACATTATTGTTTTTATCTCTGGAGCTAGATCTGTTTTGTCATCTGTGAGACAATGGAATTCAAAAGGTACAGTCGTGTGCCTCTTGATCATGCTGTACAGCACATTCGCATACTGCGAAGGATACTTGTTGCCCCATTTAACGCATACTACGTGATTCATAACTTTGCCTCAAACTTTCCATTTGTATCTGTTGCCAATCGTCGCTGTCCAGTGTGTATGGATATTCACACTCGATGGTCCTGTTTGACATTGTTTTGATGTTAGTTATATTTAAATTTCTTGTCATGGTCTCATATATTTCCTTGAACGTTGCACTAGAACCAAATGTTCTCTGCAGGTCCACCTGTCCGATTTTGATGTATCCCAGTGACAGCTTGGGATCTTCCCAGTCATAGTTGTTTTCCTTGAGCCATTCACGGTACTCGTCCATCTCTTTTTTCTTGAATTCATATGTGTGTTCTGTTATTGTCTGTCCCCATTCTACGTCAAACTCCCCGGAGTAGTATTTCTGATGATTGATCTCCGAACACAGTGCGTCTGTCATCTTGGGTGCGTGTTCATCTCTAAACACTTCGAACAACGTCTTGCCCACCTGCGACCAGTGTAGGTAAACACCACCTAGTTCTCTGTTGTATCTGTTCTGTTTGAATAGTTCGAAGTCCTCCTCATGTAGATCCTTTCTCGGTGCGTTTAGGAAAGTTGTTATCTGCGAAGGCCTAATCCAGTCAGGTTCTAAAACACTTTTCCTGTATGACAAAACCCAGCTCTCTATCTCATGACACAGATTGTTTAACTGTCTTATTGCATACTTTGTACTGACGTCTGCCTGTTTGTAGTATTTTGACAGGTTCCATGCAGTACCTTGTAATTCCTCAAAATATCTGTGTAGTAGATTACAAGAATCGTGTTTTAATCGTAATCCTAGTGTTTTTGAAAAATCACCATCAGGTGCTTGGCCCATGGGTAATGTACCACTGTACTGAAAATCGTCTACAACAAATGGAGTTATGTTTTCATAGGGAGGAGCAAACACAAATGAGTTTATTTGTGCAACAGCTTTGTTCAGTTCACCGACCAGGTGATCTAGATTTCTTTTAGAATTCGCAAAACCCAGAAAACAGAAGTTCTTCTCCAGCACTCTCTTTTGTTTGAGGTTGTCCCGTAGTGCCTCCAGCCATCTGTGTCCCAGTGGTGTGTCGTAGGTCTGTATGTAATAGGCCTTGTCGTTGAGGGCTACCCTTACTAGATCAAATAGGAATTTAGTCTTTTCGGTAGATGGCACTGTTGGCTCCGTGTTCCATGCATTCCACACTCTCCACAAAGCATCTTCCATCAGTCTTGACAGTTATTAGATTGTCTGCGTATCTATAGGCGTGTTCGGCAAATTTCTCTGCACCTACTCCGTCAAACATTCTTATCTCTGCAAGATCCAACTGCTCCAGTTCCTTGAACTTCTCTAGATGTGGGTCGTTCATGTCCAGTGCAAGTTTGTGATCGAAATGATCTTCCAGCCATGCCCTCAATGGTTTGAGTCCACCAAAGTCCACTGCCCAGTTCTTGTTGTCAAGTTCCTTGCAACCAAATGTGAATTTGAATGCGAGTGAATATCCATGTAGCAGATGGCAGTGTGAGTGATCCGCATTGGGTTGTCTGAACACACAGGCCAGGCCTATGTTGTGTCCGTATGTTTTAGTTGATTGATAAGTCATCGTTTCTCCTGTTATTGATGACTTGCAGAGTGTTTATAGAGGGATGAAAGCCTTTAAGTCCTCTCATTAGTTCAATCTCTTCTTGATGTCTTCAAGATCAAATCCTAATTCTTCCGATTTTTGCCTTAGTGAGTCAGTAAGCTCGTTTGGTATATTTAACTCGCCATCTATGATGCTCTTTAGAAAATGTATCAGCACAGAGAACTCCGTCCTGTTGGAAACAGTCTCCGGGTCAATTCCTTTTTCCTCCATGACGTGTAGCATGGCTTCTGTGACATCTATCAATGTCTCTATGCTCCTGCTGTGTTTTTCAAAGTGTGCCATTATACGATGATCTTTGGCTTGTCAGGAACGACCACAGTAGTAAAAACTTTCTTGTATTCTGCTGATATCTTGTCGTTAACAACTGAGATGCACTGTATCTTGTCTTTTGCCAATGAAATATCTTTATCTTGATCAGCAGTAGAGAAGAATGTACCAAACGCAAGTCCTTGTGGGCCTTGCATCAGCGTCAATGCTTTTTTAATTTCAAGTGTGGTTTCGGTTTGTGATTGCAGAGTGCCAATAACTTCCTCACCATGCATTAATTTTAGAGTGATAAGATCTCCATCTTTGTATTTTTCAAACATACTACTATTATAAACTATCCTGCCAGTTTGTCAATGTATTTTTTCAATTCCTTGTCTTGTACGTTGGGTGGTATGTTGTCAAAGAAGAATATCTGGTAACTGTCAGATCCGTACTTGCCTATGCCGTGAAGGTCGCTGGCCTCCTGACCATCCCAGTCCATGTACTGTTCAGTCATCTTCCTTATTCTTTTTGATCTCACTTCCCACATGCCCAAGGGTTTCAGCATACGTTGTTGTGTCGCGAGTCTACCACGCAAGTATGCTTGTGGATTTGGATATCTCTTAAAAAGTTTTGGTAATATTATCTTGACGTGTTTCCTGTATGTGAGATTGAGGCACATCACAGCCACCATGTGTTTCCACTTCTTGTAAGGTCCACGGATCTGCTGTTGCACCATTAGGTCATCAACCATTGTCTTGATCATACTACAATTATATGCGTGATTTTTATTTTGTCAACTGTTTGTTGACCCACTTGGCAAGGCCTTCATACGTGTCCTGGAAAACATTCTTATGGGTCTTCCATTCCTCAGGCATTTCCCAGCCCTCTTCATTTACCACTATCCATCTGCAGTCTGAATGTTCAAACAGTTTGTTGAATTGGTGTATCCAGTAGCTAGGATCAACAGGTCTCTTGATGTATGTGTATCCTGTGCTACCCTTGTAGATGTTGTTGACATTTTCTGGCTTCCTCTCGGTGCCATGTCCGTAAAGATCCATTCCTATAAGGAATATTGCTTTAGGTTTAAATTGCATTCCAACAAGTGCGGCAAATTGTCCGGTGCCCCAATGGAAAGGGTCATCCTGTCTCTTGTCTCCTTGATATGGTAAGTCAGGCACACACTTGACGTTAGGCCAAAATGCGAACTGCTTGTACCATCTGTCTCTGGTGTATATCGTTGTGTTTTTACCAACTGCGTTTGCGGCTTCTTGGCACATGTGTCTGTCAACGCAAACAACATATTCCAGGTTATGATCTCGGAACAGTGCGTTGCAACCCACCATGGTCGTAACACTTTTCAGGGGAGTTATATCAAATCCCCTCCTGCTCTCACCGTTACCTATTACACTCACAAACTTGGTCATAATATCCTTTAAACACCCCTTTAGACTGCTTTAGAGCGGTGTATACGCATGGTAAAAGCACTACTGGGTAAGTTGTTTGTTCTATTTATTAAGTGGTCAGTTGGGCGTGTAATTTGGGAAAAAATTCATTGCGTATTTGTTTCTGTTTCTTAACTGTCAACGATAAATTCCAACCGTTAGTGTTTACACCGGCCCTGGAGCAATCGTTACAGATCAGTTTCTTTTTACTATCTGAGTATTTCTGATCGTATATCAGTTGATGTTCTTTTGTAAGATTGGCCCATACACCTTCGATGCCGATCTCAAACACATTACCATAATCCACTTTCTCTTTTGGGAAATTACGATCATAAGACATGTCACAACACAGTGCCGCCCTACCACTGACCATTATCTCCAAACGATTCAATATTTTACCAGCTGACAGGTCACACCCATTAACAAAACTTTTCTTGGAGGGCTTCCATGCACTAGTCGGTGCCCATACGTCATCGCCCTTGCCCAACCTGTTGCTGATCCAGTTGATTTTTTGCTTGGCACGTCCTGGGGAGATAACCCTTTTTTGGTATTCCTCTACTGTGTCCGGATGGGCCACACCATTGTTTTTGTTTTTTATCGCTATGTTAAACAGCTTTGATATATCTGGATAGTTGTCTCTGACAAATTCAAGACTTTGTAAGGTCTTCTTTTTGCTGAGTCCCATCTGCTCTTGTACTTCCTGCTCTGTGAATCCTATCACCGATACGAATATCTTGTTCAGTGTGTGTATGTATTTTTGTAAAAGGTCGCACTGTTTCTTGCCAAATGATACTGCGTTTGTTGTGAGACTCACTCTCAATCCATGCTTGTCGGCAAGTGCCAACACAGTGCCCAGGTGAGGATTGACCAATGGGTCGGAATATCTCCATGGCAAAATGGCCGCATACTTTGTTTTGATATCGTATTTTTTTAATAAATCGACCCAGTCTTCGACCATGCTTGTGATCTGTTCTACGGACATCTTTTGTGTTATGAAAGTTTTGTCTTCGCTAAATTCTGTGTAAGGACAGCAAAAACATTTTGCGTTACAAAGATTGATTGGTTCAAATGCCAGTGCTAGTGGAACAGGAGAATACCAAAGTTTTTGTTTTTTATCACGAACTGATGCTACTGTCATTATAACAGTAATTATCTATTTTTTTGATAGTTTTCTAACCACTGTTCTAATTGAATTCCTGTCAACGGTTTCGGAGTAAGCCAGTCTTGTTTACCTGGGGTCATTTGCCACTTGCCACTGCCCATCTGATGGGATCTAGTTGGATCTTCGAGGTGTCTGCCAACCATGTATCTACGGGTGCCTGGTCCATATGGTGCTATTTCTGTATGAATAACAATCAAGCCTAGCCGCTCTATTGTTTCTAACATCTTTTCTTTATGATTTTTCTTTACAGCCATTAACAGTAATTATCTACTTTGAACCCATGATCAGATGCCACACTGTCTTGTAGTGTTTCCATGCTTTACCAAGTGCAGGATATTTCCTCCTCATCTTGATAGCATATTCATCTACCATCTCGTCTTCGTCTTGTAGTGTCTCTATGTCTTTCGCATACTGGGATTGTGATACCATTCTTCCACGGCTACCATCTTTCTTCTGCACGTACACAGTCTCCCCACCATCCGGTGATGTAAAAATTTCGTCTCTGTTTTTCTTCAATTTCTTTTTTGTTTTCATTTTAGTAGTAATGGTTATGATCCGCACTTGGATGGGTGTATCTCATTCCACCGTGATGTCTGGCATCTCCCTCATGCCTGGGTATGAAATGTATGTGAGGCCACAAGATTGTCTGTCCTGCACACAAACCTATGTTCATGCCAACATTGAATCCCATTATTTTTCCTTCCTTTACTTTTTTATTCCCATACTCGTAGGCTAGTCCGTATGACTGTCCAACATATTCTGGTGTATTCTTCTTTGGTATGAAAAGTGTGTGTCCCGAAGTGCAAGGATATTTGTCACGGAATACTCCTGTGTATTCTGTTTCCATGAATGGTGTATCGTTGCCCATCCATGTGCTTTCTTCATAGGTGTCTATGTTCTCAAATGGCTTCTTGTAGATAGGTTTTTCTAATTGCATTTGTTTCTATTATTCCTATCTTAATATTACTAGAATTTGGTCTGTGTCGCAACCTGATTTTTTCCCAACGTTTGGTTTTTGTCACACTTGTATTGTATGCATTGATGTTTAAAAGATTCACAATAGCTTTCCTGACTTTCTCAGCACCACCGTGTTTTTTGCAAGTATCTGATCTACCAACGTCGACTATCGTGTCATTGATCCTTATCTTGTACACACATGGTAATCGTATCCATTTGATCACAGGATTTTTTTTGTGTTTAATTTTATATTTTTCTATGGTGTAAAGGTCTTCTATGGAATACCAGTTAGTATCTGTCATTTTTTATTTCCAACTGTTGGAATATCTGTTGCACTTTCCTTGCTTGGAAATAACAGTCGTCAAGTGCGTTGTGTAGTCCTGTCCTCTTCTCGTTGGGATCACGTGGTACTAGACTGCCCAGTGTTCTTGAATCTCTTATCTGCCAGAAGTTCCATGGAACTGGCACTTCCATTTGTGCGTAAAAATTTTGTAATATTGCGTAATCAAACAAAGGACCTTGGCACCAGAACACGTCCACTCCCACACACCATTTATTCAACTGTTTGACGAAATATTTTAGATCTATCCTGTCGTCGTCACCCAGTGCTTCTTCCCTGACGTCCTCTGCCTGTTTGCCCCACCATTCGACAGTCTCGTCCATGACATCCCTGCCCATGGCAACCTGTGAGTCCACATCGATCCTGTGGTACAGACCCTGTGAGGGTTCCACCCTTGTGTATGCGTCAAATTTAACTCCACCTATTGTGAGTATGGTGGCGTTGGGTTTAGTGGAGAGTGTCTCCAGATCTATCATAGCATGAATCATAGTACAATTATACTATAATCTAGCTAAATGTCAACTAGACATCTTATGACTATTCGCTAGGTGTCTGTAGATGGTTCTGGTTCGGGGTTGGTCAGTTGAGGCTTACCGCCCTGCTCTATGTATTCCTTGTAGATTGCCAACTCCTCTCCAGTCAAACAACGTATCTCACCTGCTGAATCAGGATACATTTCTGCCATGAAACTCACAGCAGACCTTGATGATTCATAACATTCAGCATAGCTAGAGAACTTCGAATCGTCAAAGATTGCTTGACAGACACTTGTGCTAAAACATATGATCATTACCATTGTGAAATTCATGCAAATATTTAATAGTTTTTTGGGGAAATAAAAGTGCTACTACTTTTTCTTTTCCCTGACTGTTTTGACTTTGGTCTGCAGTCTGATCAGGTCATTGTCCAGCATACGCACCCTGTCTATCAGTTTGATCAGTGTTGCTGACGTGGAACTCAACTTGGGTGTTATCTCTGTCGTGATGAACTTCCAAAGGAAGTAGATGAAGTACGCAAGGAAGAACACAGCAACAGTGGGGAAGCCGTAGTCCTGTATGATTGTAGTAACTGTCATGCTTTTGCTTACGATGTCCATTAGTCTTTCCTCGCATCAAGTTTGCCGTCTGCCCTGGCCACCCTGTCTGTGTCTATGGGTATGCCCAGTTGCTCGGAAACCTCTTGATCTATTTTAAGTATGTCGTTGTTCATTGTCTTCACTCTGTTATCTAGTTGTACTATCACAGTCTCGATGAACTTGATCGAACTGACTATCCCATTTAGGATATACTTGATGATGAACAGTATGAACACACCCATTCCCACCGTGGCCGCTATCGGCATGCCGAGTTCTGCAACTAAATTAAAGAACTGTGTCATTATGTGTGTATTTAACGTTCCAGTGTGTACACATTCACAGGTTCGGTTTTGCCCTTGACTGTGATGCTGTCAACGAATTTGAAGGGGAACTTGTCGTCTATGACCTTCTTGGTTGCCTCTCCCACTATCAGTGTGTGTCCTAGGGTCTTACTTGCACTCTCCAAACGTGCCGCAAGGTTAACAGGATCGCCTATCACGGAGTAATCAAACCTCTGGTCAGATCCCATGTTACCAACCAGTGCCTCACCTGAGTTGATACCTATGCCCACTTTGATGTTTGGTAAATTTTCTGCAGTCAACTGTTCGTTCAGCATGGCCAGTTCCGATTGCATCTGAGATGCTGTCAGCACTGCCAACATCTGATGATCTTGTATTTTTAGTGGTGCGTTCCAAAACGCCATTATGCAGTCGCCCATGAACTTGTCCACAGTGCCACTATTGGCAATTATCACATTGGTCATGCGTGTTAGGAATCTGTTGATCAGTTTCGTGAGTTCTGCTGGATTGTCCTTGTACTGTTCTGATATGGGAGTGAACCCTCGGATGTCACAGAACATGAAGGTCATGTATCTGGTCTCGCCGCCCAGTTTCAATAGGCTGGGATCTTTCTGTAACTTCTTGACCATCCTAGGATCAAGGTAGTGTTCAAACTGTTTCTTGATCTGTTGTTTCAATCTGCTCTGTGTTGCGAAGTTGTTGTAAACTGAGT
>Ga0307488_10003348_pt1 | contig 13427 bp, 6 predicted proteins | sample SB02metaG_FD_202248 | JGI IMG/M metagenome (GOLD analysis project Ga0307488, IMG submission 202248) | Sea-ice brine microbial communities from Beaufort Sea near Barrow, Alaska, United States - SB 0.2 | ecosystem: Environmental > Aquatic > Marine > Coastal | place: USA: Alaska | collected 2017-05-06
TGTCGTAATGATTAGTTCTATGGAAGTCATTTAAGAAATAATCTTCACATATAAACCCTTCTAAAGAAGCACCATTTGCTTGAGTAAACATATTTCTATTCTTGATGTATGTATCACCCTCTCTAATAGTAACCTTTGCAGGGGTTAAAGAAACAAAGGTATCTACATCTTTATCGTAAAAGTATTCAGGAGTTTGATTTACATCTCCTGAGTGGTAGTTTTGATTTCCACTTCCACCTATTTCTTTTTTATCACCTAACTCATAATACACTAAGTTTTCAGGATCTTGAGTTTTCTTTGGTCTATATATTTCAGCAATAAGTTTGTTATAACCACTACTGCCTAAACTAAAACCAGAGTGATCTATTGATACATCAGACGTATTTTCTAATCCTACCAACTCAGACCCTGGATTACCTATTCTAATATAGAATCCTTCTTGACCTGCAGCAATATCTATAGGGTTACCATTAGCAGAAGCATCAGCAACCTCGCTATATAAGTCAAACCCTGTAATTTCAAAATCTAAATACTCAGTAAACTTTCTTCTAAGACCACCACTTTCACAACTAATAAACCTAATTCTATCACCTTCTGCAATATCAAAATCAATCAAAGCATTTGTTGACTCTGTGTAACTAGATTTGTGGTTTTTTAAAGATTGCAAACTTAGATACATTTGGGTATCATTACCTTCCCCTGCTACAGCTATAGGAATAGTTACCTGCATAAACTCATCTACAGAAGTATTACCTGCGTAAAAAAATTGATAATGTGTAGCCCAATTAGGAGGCTTGTTATATATACAAAACTCTACCCCTAATGATTGACCTATTACTCCATCACTTTCTGTAACAAAAGGGTTATATGGTCTACTACCATTTAATGATGTTTCTATAGAGCTAGTATTGTAAGCTTCTTGAAGTTCTACTGCAGGACCAAAATCAGGAGCAACGTTAACAAAAGAACACCTGTTAGTCTCGTCAAAGTAAGCTATACCAAAGTCATGAAACGCACCTGACTTAAATGAATTTAATCCTGGTGAACCACTTATTAAATTTATGTTAGAAACAATTTTAACTCTTCTCCATCCATTATATTCATTATCCCATCCAAAGGTCCAGTTTCCGTTTTCATTAGATGTATTGTTATCATTAAAAGAAAATCTAACTCTTATCTTAGTAGCTCCAAAGTTATCCACATATATATTACCATCGTTAGAGTTTAAGCTATTAAAAGATTCAGCGTTTATATCTAAACCTCCAGAATAAGCACCTTGATTAAACTTGTTTTTAATTCTATTTCTAACTTCATTTATAGTTGCTAAACCTGTTATGTCAACATTCATGGATAGTTTAGCAGATCTTCTTTTAAAAGTATTAGAAAAATCTCCATCATCAGAAGCCCTTGTCAACTGAAAACCTAAATCTATAGCTACAGTTTGAGAGTCCTCATCATTAAAATTTAAATTACTTAAGTCTAGATAAAAGTTAACCTTACAATTTTCTCCTCCATTGCCACCCCATACAGATGTATTTAAACTTTGATTTTGGCTAGAACTAGGATTTTCAACTATAGCATCAGCTAGGTTTGAATTTTTAGCAGAATTATCGTTTCCTAAAAAATTTGTTATAGGTAAGGAAGATGACGAGTCAGCAAAAACAGATATGCTAGTTTTTGTAGACTCTACACTATCAAAATTATCTTCAGTAAACTCACTAGATAAAACTAATGGAGTATTATCATATCCCTCTAATATATTACCATAAGCTAATCTATTATTTGATAATATAGTTTGAGCCTTAGCAAGTTTAGGTACAGAGTCAAATAATTTATCTGAATCAGATTTATCTACAAAAGGATAAACACCATTGTTTCTAAACTTAATGTAAGACTTTTCTTCATCATACAAATTAGAAATATCTACACCAGCCTCAGTAAGTATTTCATTTTTTCTTTTCTTAAGATATTTTACAAATACGTTTTGAACTGTATCAACTAATACAAACTCCCCATCGTTACCTTTTCTAGCAACAATCTCTATCTTCTTGACATCAGATATGCTATCGTCATAATCAACAAGTATAGTATTTGCTACATCTAAATATTCAGTAAAATTAATAGGAGTGTTCCTAGCAAACTCAGGATCAATATTTATATTTGATATAGGGCTGTACGAAGTGTTTTCATTGTCGTGGTGTATATACCTATACTTAAACTGAAATAAACTGTCTAGGATGTTGTTTTTAGCGTAACTAGAATCTAAATCTAATACTGTGTTAGGTCTATATGTTGGTTGAATTTTAACAGCATCTAAGTATTGTCTTTTGTCATCATAGTTACCAAAAGATATTATTGGTGAGTAAGCATCATCAGGGTTAGCTTGCATAATTACACCAGAGGCTTGACCACCTGATTGAAATGGATTGTCAGTTATTAAAGCACCTATATTTTGCCCATCAATCCACTGAAGTGGGTTAGCTGAAGAGTTAGCAAAGTTAGGTGGTACATTTACCGTTATGGTAGTACCACTTTTGCTTTCTACTCTATAAAATCTAGGAAAGCCTTCATTATCCATAACACCTATCCACTGTCCTGGTATTAATTGGTTATTGCTTAACGCAAAACTACTGACTATATCAGGGTCTCCATTTGTAATGTTAAATGTTAATTCTTCAGGCATCTTTCTACATATACCTACAACTTCAGAATAACCATTAAAACTTATAGTGTTTTGATCTCCAACTTGAGCAAATACGCTATCACCTATACTAAAGGTAGATAAAGAATCAAAAGATAAGTAAGCTGAACCACCAGTGTAAACAAAGTAAGCATCTTTAGTTTTTACAGCGTTTTTTATATTTATCTCATTTTTCTTAGCTAATTTTACATTTATTTTTCTAGGTCTATTTGAGTTATCAGTCCAATAAAGTATATCATCTATTTTACTAATTCCTGTTATATTACTATTTTTATTAAAGTTTAATATAGAATCAGACTCCAAACCATAACTATTAAACCTACCATCCTGATAAACAGTAGATACAAGATCATCAACTAAACTATACTCAAGTATACAGTCTAATCTTCCTGTAGTATCTAGCACAAAATAATATATATTACTTTTTGGTTTATCTTCGTAACTTCCTATACAAATAAAATTATCTGAAGAATTATCTGTAACAGTAGTTTTATTAAGTATTGTGTTTCTTACAAATCTTTTTGCAGAGCTTAATATTGTTGGTATAACTGGTGGTAAATCCTGAGATTTATTAAGTATAATATCAGAAGACTCTGAAGGGTAAACTAGATTACTACTAGATTGTAAAGATTCTAAGCTGTAGTTATTACTCATAGCAGAAGAAACAAATTTTTCTACAGAAGATTCAAGACTTCTATTTAATGGTTGACTAGAAGATACTTGAACTTGTTCAAAAGCTAACTTTACATCTAAAGATTGTGTGTTGTCAATACTATCTATATTCCAAGAGTACGATCTGCTAGAATCTTGAGCAAGACTTGTAACAGAATTAGAAGATAGATTAATTATTCCACTATTATTAAGTGTGTCTTTTAAATAAAACTCAAACCCTTGATGATTACTTAAAATCTCAAAAGAAAATTGTAAACCATTAATTACTCCTTGAGATGCCAACCAACCTGTGTTTTCAACTAAAGGTGTGTTACCCTGATCTTTTACATACTTATCTCCATCACCTTCTTGCCAAATAGAGCCTGAGCTATTTACTAAAACATTTTCAACTGGAATGTTGTGAGATGTAAATTTAATAGTAATTAGCCCTGCGTCTTCGTCTTCTATATTAAATATAATAGATTCTGGAGATTCAAAAAAACTACCATCGCTAATTTTTTTAAAATCATTATTGTATATAGTACGACCATTTTTAATATTAGCCGTTTGAATAAAAGTTAATAAAGGATGACCTCCTATCCATTGAATTTCAAGAGGTAATTTTTCCCTTTTAAAATTCATAGAAATAAGGGGATCAAATAAAAGCCCAAGACTGTATCCATCAACATTATCAGCTTGATTAAAATTAGGAATAAAATTATTTTTAATACGCAAATCATAAAGTGGCATGTTCTCTATCAAAGAATAATTATTACTTACAGGTTGACCACCAGAAACAGTAAATGTCCATTTATCATTGTACGATGAAGACGCTGAAGAGTTTGTGCTTTCTTTAGAATCTAACTGAGAAGTTAAATATTGAATAAGACCAACAAGCTCACTATATTGCTCGTTTAAGCTAGAGTTTTGATTGTTAAAATTAGATGTAAAATCATCTATGTATGCTTGATCTATAGTACTGGTTAAAGATAACTCTTCTATAGCATCATTTAAAGAAGAACTAAGTAAACTAAAACTAGTTATAATATTATTTAATTCAGACTCATACTCTTGTATTGTAGTTGTAGCCTGGTTTAATTGAGAAGTTAAATTTAATACAATAGACCTTAAATTACTGTTTTCTTCTAATAGTGTATCATTTTTAGAAGATAAGTTATTTATAAAAAGAAGTAAGTTATTTATAGCCTTTAAGGTAACACCAGAAGCACTAGATATACTAGTTAATGATACATTATCTATAGACAAGTTAACGTTCTTAGAAGGTCGTATTATTATTCTGTCAACTCCATCGTTTAAAAATATTCTCTTTAAAAAATTACCCTTACCATTTACAGTAAAATGATTTTCACTTAAATACCTTTGATTATTTGAGCTTACTGTTATAACATCAAAACTACCTTCTGTTAGCTCGATACAATCTAAGGATAGTATATAATTTCCTTTACTTATTTTAGGTGATATGTTTTGAGTTAAATCATTAGGTTGACCGTATATTTTATCATTAACTAAAGCTACACCATCATCAAACTGCCAATTAGTTCCTAACCAATCAGAGTTACCTCTAAATGTACCATTAGATATATGCTCAACTAAAGATTGATTAATAACCTCTACTTCTTCTGTATCTTGTTGCTCTTGAATAGAATCTATAGTCTCATTAAGGCTATCTATTGTTCCTTGCATTTCATCTAGATCAGCTTGAGTTATGCCATCTTCTTCGTTAGCTAAGGCATTACTTAGAGAAGTATTAAGATTAATAATCTGTTGATCGTAATCATCTTTTATTTCTTGTAAAACTTGCTGTGATTCTATATAGGCAATATCTAAATCAGCTTGAGTAATACCGTCTTCTGTAGTTACTGCTTCAGCATTCTGTAATTTAATTTCTAATTCAGAAATTTGAAGTTCAGCAGCCTCTAATTGAGATTGAACTGCATCAACATCTGCTTGTGTAACACCATCTTCTTGGTTAGCAAGAGCTATCGTTAGTTCTTGAGCCTGTAAAGCTAAATTGTGTCTTAGCGACTCTACTTCTCTAAGTAAATTACCTATAGTTATATAGTCTTCAGCAGCTCCTTTTACTAAATTTTCAATTCTTGCTTCTAATACTCTAATTTTATCTGTGTTACTACTTAAAGATTCTTTTTGATCTCTTATTACAACATTTAGTTCAAGTATAGCATTGCTTTGACTTTGTATTTGACTCTCAAGATCAGCTATTTTAATATTTAATGAATCATTTTGACTTTGAAGGTTATTAAGTTGATTTTGTAAATCTAAATTATTTATATTTTCAGAACTAATATTAGCTATTGATGTAGATATAGTATCTAAAGCATTTTGAATCTCAGTATGAGTAGCCGAATATACATCTAAAACACTAGTAGCATCTACCTCACCATTTATAAAAGATGTTATAATATCTTGTAAGTTAGAGTAATTGTTTTCAAGTTGTTCTTTTTCTTTAATTAAAGTACTATTTGCTAATCCCAAAGCAGCAAGATCTGACTGAACTTCAGCTAAGCTAGAATTTGAAATTGATAATAAATTGTCTAATCTTAATATTTCTGCATCATAAGTAGATGTTAAAGATTCTATATCACTTAGTAAGGATACTACTTCTAATTGAGATGCTTGAAATTCTCCAAGTAATTCTTCATAAGCTTGATCTACAGGATTTTCATCAATAACTCCTGAGTTAAGAGTCTCTAAATTTAAAGAAACACCAGGAAACCACTCTACCACTCTTGAAGAAACACTACCACTAGCTAAATCACTTTTAAGTTGAGATTCACTAGCTGCAAAAGCTAAATTAAACTTAGTAGAACCTGAAGATTTAATTCTTACAGACAGTTTATTTACTGGTACATCTTCTAAAAATAATCTAGCATTTGTTATAGTCATGGTATCTGACGTTGCAAAATCACTAGAAAAATCTATATAAACGTATGATGCATCGTTAGGTACATTTTCTAAAAATATTTCTTGATTACCATCACTTTGAACTAAGCCATAATCTTGATCGTGTATTTTTACAGAGAAAGAATTACCAGATGGCAACCCTGAAACATTAAAAGTTAACTTGTAATTTTTACTACCTAGTATAGGAGATTTAAAAGAAAAAGGACCTCCAAATCCTGTAGCTGACCCATCAAAAGTAATCGTTCCTTGATTGATACTCCAACCATTTGAAGCTAATATTTCATCACTATTATAAAAATACTCAAGTTGAGTATAAGAAACATCATTAACTCCATTTCTTGTAGCACCAGAGTCTTTAGCTTCAAGTTTTGTATTTGATGTAAAGTTTGTTGTTAAAGAACCTATGGAAGATTTAGTACCACCTGTACCAACAACAAATACATCTCCTACATTATTTTCATCTATTAATTTTGTAATTAAACTAGAAAAACTATTTTGACTTGCATTAAATTCAAACTCTCCACCTGAACCTAAGCTATCAATCTCTGACTGAAAGTCTATAACTTTAGTAACAATAAAATTATCTTCAGTCACAATTGATGTATCATAGGGAGCAGAACCTCCTACTTGATCCCAAGAAAACAAATCAAAGTCGCTAGTCACATTGACTGATGGGTCTGTTGGTGAGTCACCTTCTATTGTTAAATCCACAACTGTACCATTATTAGATACAACACCAGGACCAAAAGTTATTTCATTGTCATCCTCCCCTGAAGTTGGATTTACTCCAGGACCTACTTCTTCATAACTCACAGAACCTGAAATAAATGCAGTATTAAGTTCACTTATAGGTATTTGAGTTAATGAATCTTCAGACATCTCAGTTATAGAGGTCTCTCCAGTAACATCGTCATAAGAACTACTAAAAGATAATTCAAACACAGCACCAGGTGTAGCACAAGAAAATGTTATATTAAAATTGTTTCCATTTAAAATATCTCCAGAACTAAAGTCTATAGATGCTGTAACAAGTATAGGAACTCCTGTATTAATATCATATAAATTTAACACAGATAATGGACCTCCTGGTCCAAAAGCATCATAAAGTATAGTAGACGTTACTGACTGACTACCACTTCCATTCCAATTTAAATTACCACTTAATGGACTTATATTAAATCCAGAAGCGTTTGGATAAGAAATACTTAAATTAAAAGGACAATGAGGAACTTCTTTACCTGATATAGTTAAAGTTTGAGAGAATAAAACAGAGCTTTCTTCTACTTCAACAATATGACCTAAACTGTCTGAAGGGTCTATACCATCACCTGAAGTAACTGTAACTTCATAAAACTCATTGTTTTCTGTAACAAAAGAATAAGGCACTAATGTGTTACCCTCTATATTCTCAACAGAACCTGAGGTACTGTCAGATGAGGATATGTTTCTTATATTTAAAGCGTCTCTATAGTCACCATTCTTAATCAGGCGAGGATCAGAATCTTTATCCATCCCACCTGTAAATACTCTTTTATCTTGTGCCATTGTTTATTATAACTTAGGTGATTGCTTAAATGCTTTTCTAGAAACCTGCATTGCAGTTTCTTTATTAAAGTTCATCATTCTAGCCCTAGCTAGTCTCTTCTCATTAAAATATGCTCTCTTAGCAGCCTGCTTCTCGTTAGCAGGTATACCTCTTTTTCTTTGTATGTACTTGAAGTATATATAAGAACGTAGAGCCTCTTCACAAAATCTATGAACTCTAGGTGTTGTATCTAAAGCTGGGTCAGCTATATACTCTATAACTAAAACTTTCCCTAACAACTCAGAAGAGAAGTTTATAGTATTATCATTTTTATTTAACCTGTAATAACCAAAAGTATTATTACCCCCACCTATACCAAACTTTTTACCCAAGTCTACGTGGTAGTAAGGGTTATTCTCATCGTACAAGTCATCATTAACTTGAGATGCTATAGAGTTATCTAAAGTTAAATCATCTCTATAACCTAAAGAGTGAATCTGATCATCATCACCTCTGTACCCAATCCTAATTAGCTTTAAGTAGTCTGTAGGCAGAGTTACTTGAAGCGAACTATCAACAGTTAAAGTATCTGTTTTAATCTCCTGACCTGCATCAAAAGAAAGCTCTCTTAAGCCCTGCATTGCAAGCAATCTAAGTTGGTATATCTGAGCCTCTTTATCAAAAGAAGTATCGTCTATCATTAGCTGAAAGTCGTTAATTAGCTCGTCTATGTTTGTATAATCTGCTGCCATAATTAATTATCTTGTGTTGCTTCCTTATTCTGTGCATACTGAACTACTTCTGCCTCTCTAATGGTAACACCTAAATATTCTAGTATCTTAACCACTAACTCTCCATGAACTCTATTAGAGAACTTGAACTGAGTAGAACCTACTACATCGTAAACAGGTTTACCTGCTATAGTTACGTAATTCCATTTTGGAGAAGAATTATTTACATAATGGTTTACAGTTACTGACTTTATGCTATCAGGAAACACATTGATTACTTTTGCATTACTTGTAGAACCTCCTATTAAAGCTACAGGGTAAGAGGCTGAAGGTTTAACCAAACTACTTCTAAGTATCTGATTAATGTTTTTATTATTTACTATCTCTACTGGTACGTTAGTACTTATTGTCTGAGCCTCAGCGTCTGCTGTAGATATTGAAACAATGTAGTCTGTAAGTAAAGAACCAGAAGAACCAACGTGTGCTACATTAGAGTCAATATCTATTGTTACTTTTTCAGTTTTTAAGAACGAAGCTATATCTTGCTCTGCTAATTCAGGGGTTAAACTCTCTGTGTAAAACCCTGCAGATTTCTTAGGTTGAGACTTCTCCATTACTATAGAAAGTCTTTTATTGTACAACTCTAGTTCTGCCTGTTTAGCTAGTAAATTAAAGTCTGTTGGCGTTATAAAACCTCTCTGCTCTTTATTAGCAAAGGTTTGCACCAGTCTGTATATTTCATCAATCGTCATTATATCATAATTTAATAGAGACAAAAGTACGAAATAAATTGGTATAATAAAAAAGGGAGACCGTTAAGTCCCCCTTTAAGCATATATTATATTAAATCATTATCCATTAATCGCTTGCAGTCTACGCTCTATCTCTGCGTATATCTGCTCTCCCTCGCCTTTAGAACAGAAGTCTACCATTCTTTCGATAGGCTTAACTCCAATTGCAGGGACACATATTGTATTACCTGAGGATACCCAAGTTACAGCTGATTTCTTCATAGATATAATACCTGACTCCTCAGCCATAAGTAATAATTGCTTCATCTCTGTACGAGGGTCATTCATACCTGCTAAGAAACCTTTAGGATTCTTCTCTGCCTGGATCTTCATATCCCAACGAATCTCATCTACACTCTTATCAGTTTTTACGCCCAATACCTTAGCGTACCCTATAAGCTCGTTTAAAGGCATTTTAAGAGCTGCTTGTACAGCATCCATAACATCAGCTACTTGAGATATTCTATCTTGTGCATTCTTTTCCTCGTCTTTTACAGTAAATAAAATGTTTGTAGATTTAATTCTATGAGGATTACTACCGTTAGCATTGCAAGTGTCTAAATACTTTTTTAAAGTAGGGTTTGTGTGATTTACAAAAAGAAATCCGTTAGTGAAAGCAATAGGCTCTCTCATTTTAGCATCCTCTGGGTGATCTTCTACAAATATAGAAGGTTCTCCAGGAATGTATCTAATTTTTTTATTTTGCCCTGTCTCAGGGTCAAATATAATATCCTCAGCCTTTAATAAAGATACAACAGGATATTGAGGCATTCCTTGTCTGTTTTTGCTTTTAGATTTTAAAATATAAACAGAAGGTTTAAACTCTTTTTTCTTATTAGTAAATTGAGGTGTGAATTTCTTTTCTACTACGGGAGCTTGAGCTACGACCTTAGTAGTATTTGGAGGCGTTACAGCCTTTCTTTTTGTCGGTGACATAATAATTATTTTCTAAAATTAACTTGAAGTTATAAAAGGAGGGGTACAAAGCCCCCTCCAGTAATATAATTAATAGTTGTTAGCTATTAAGCATTTTCAGCATGTAATACAGTTGCACCTGTAACTCCAGTTAAGTCGTTACCAGTGTTTCCAGCATACCCATCAAATATTTTCAAAATTGCTTCATTTTTAGAATCTTGAACATGAACCATTTGTTTAAGTAATTCATCTATCACAGCTTTTTGACCATACTGAGCACAAGCTAAAACAACAACGTCAACGTCATTTGAGTTTGCTTGATCTTCACCTCCACCAGCTACACAGCCTTTAGGAGTGAAGAATAAACTAACTGCGTTATCATCAGATGCTACAGCACCTGTTACAGCAGCAGTACCAGAACAAGCTCCTCTAAACGCACTAAACGGATAGTAAGTTGAACCTGTTTCCTCATCTGCTTCTGTGTTGGCAGCACCACCAACTCTTACGAATAAATATTTTTCGATCATTTTCTTATGTTTTTATATATTAATAATTATGATTTCTTGAACAATAAGAAACGGTTAGGAGCAAATCCTTCAAAACCACGCTCAGTACGATAGTTACACTGTAACTTATCTTCACCGTTAGTTTTGTTTTGTAGAACAGCACCACCAGTTAACCAGTGCTCCATCTCACGAGAGTATCCGTTAGCTGCTTTGTATCGCATTCTTAACGAAGGAATCTTCTCACCAGACTTAGCATCACGTTGTGAATCCATAGGAATACACATACCGAAACCGTTAAATTTAAACCCATCACCACCTAACAAGTCAGGTCGGTTAAATAAGTCATAAGTTTTCTTGTGGAAAGTATAACCACCACGAGAGAACGAGTTAAAGCCTAAGTTCAACGCCATATCTTTGTTGTTAGCGAAAGTACCATAGTTAGCACCACCTGCTGCGTAAGCACCTTGAGAAGCTAATAAGTCATCAATATCTAAAGATAAATTGATACCAGCATAAAGAGCCATTTCTTTTGCACCTCTAAATTTATCTAAAGATTTTACAGCAGCGTCAAAGTCAGCCATTGTAATTGCAGAAGAACCAAGATCCATAGTTTGACCTCTGTTTTCAATAAACCCTAAAAGCCCTTCTGTAGTGTGTACAGTATCAATGTTAGTTGCACTACCAGCAGTTCCTGTATCATCAGCAGCGTTTGTTAAAGTACCGTCACTAGATTGACCAACAATCATTGCAAGCTCAGAGTAGTCTAAGAAACGTTGGTGAGTATCAGCCTCACCTTGTAAGTACCATAAGTAACCAGAACCACTCTCAGGAGAGTCTACTTTTACGTATACAGCGTTAGTTGCTTCAGAACCTGAAACTACAAACGACTCCTTAATAATTTGACACTTATTTGAGTAGTGGTGAACACGTGGTGTAATACCACCTGGTTGATCAGTGGCTTCTGCATAAGCATTACCTACAACACAAAACTTAGTGTCAGCATCATTTGTACCTAAAACACCGTTTAAAGTTTTTATTACCACAGTATCAGAATCTGTATTCGTAGTTACATAATACAAAGTACCTGAACCACCCATGATAATATCTCCATCACGAACATTCTTATTTCCTGTACTTGCTCCTGAGTCTAAAGATGTATCATCAATCTCTAAAACACCACTAGCATCTAAATCTGCTGTGAAGTAATTATGAAGCATAGTTTCTTCATAGTGCTCAAAAACTCTATTTTGAGTTTCTTTTTTAGAACCCATTAGTTCCATTAATCCAGTGATTCCTTGATCACCGTATCTTTTAATTAGCTGCTCATCTACGTCACGTTTATGAAACGATCCTGCTGTATCAGTTCCAGAAGCAATTAAATCTGCTGAAGATACATAGTTAGATGTTGTTGCAACTGCTACGTTTGACGGTACTGCCGCTAAACCTGAAGCTAAATTTACTGTTGCCATTTTTTTATATTTTTAAAATGAAAATTAATTTATTTATTTTTTAACCAAGTATTTGTCTTCTCAACATATCGAGAGTTGACTCTTGTTTCTGAGGTGCTGCTTGCCTATCTTGGGCAAACGATGGGTTCTTAATCTCATTAATAACGTTCTCTGTCCCCTTGCTTCTGTACTGATTAGCTACACCTCTAACAATCTTATCGATGTTATTTAAGATGTACATATCTGTATTAAGAGCGTCAAAGTTCCAGTCACCACCTTCGTTTACATACTTATCAAAGAAGTTTTCTAGATCTGAGTTATAACTCTTAATCTCCTGACGAGCTTCGTCATCTAGATTATAAGTAAACTCTTCACCTTGGTCATTCATAGAGAAAGATAAACCTTCAAGGTCATTAACCTCATTCTCCATTGTAGATAACCATTCTCCTCTGTCAGCATCAGACATTCCAGAATCTTCTGCTTGCGTTGGCATAGCATAGTCTTCCTTAACCTGATTAAAGTAATCTCTAGCAGCTCTAGCGTCTTTAGTAAGTTGAACCTTACCAGCGTTGGTGTCTCTCGAACTATACTCCTCAGAATCTGTTTTGTATGTCGCAGCAATGTAATCATTTAACTCAGCTTCAGTTAAACTTGGGTTCTCTAGCTTAAGATACTCCTTCATTACAGCGTCATCAGATACGTTGGATAAATCAACCGTCTGAGTGTTTAGGTAATCTTGAACAGTACGACCAGTGTTTTTTACATACTCATTAATAACTTGAAGCTGCTCGCTAGCAAAGTCATTGCTTTCTGTTTCTGCACTAGTGCTGTTAAAATCATCAAATGAATCTATGTCTCGCCCAAGCTTCTCGCTAAGGTAGTTTAAGACAATCTCGTCATCACTTAATTCTTCACCCTCTTGTGGTTGACTAGTTTGATCCTCATCAAAGTTGGTCTCCCCATTATTTAAAGAACTCTCACCTGTCAAGTCCACAACATTTGATTGCTCTTGTGTTGTGGGTTGCTCTAACTCAACTGATTGGTTTTCATTACCAGTTAAGTCAACAATATTTTGTTGGTTTTGAGGTTGAACAACCTCTCCTCCAAACTGCTTTACTAATTCATCTCTTATATCCATTGTCTTAAATTTACTTAGTTATTTTTGCAAATATAGAAAATTTTTTATATATGCAACTAATTTATTAATTATTTTCTA
>Ga0307488_10003351_pt1 | contig 13423 bp, 14 predicted proteins | sample SB02metaG_FD_202248 | JGI IMG/M metagenome (GOLD analysis project Ga0307488, IMG submission 202248) | Sea-ice brine microbial communities from Beaufort Sea near Barrow, Alaska, United States - SB 0.2 | ecosystem: Environmental > Aquatic > Marine > Coastal | place: USA: Alaska | collected...
TTTTAGTAATTACACTAATAGGTTTTCTTCCAGTATTAGCTAGATTTAATAACCTTTGGAATTGTACTCCTTGTGAAGTTCCGTTATTAGCGAAACTAACAAAAGTATCAGCATCAGCAAACCAAAATTTATCTCTATTGAAATAAGACGTTATTGGTGCGTTTACTTTTACTGGATTTGCGATCGTAGAAGAAGTAGATATTGATGCAAAATCACTTTTATCAAGAGTTATATCAATTGATAATAAATTTAGGACAATAACAGGTCCTCTGGATAAGCAAGTTAATGCTGTGCGATGAAAGAAAGATCCCTTTCTTTCTAATGCTGTGTCTATTTTTCCAAATATTGTGGTAAAGAACACAGAATCTTGACAGAATACAGGAGTATTAAAAGGACCTTTTTTAGAGAATCCAATTATTAATCGAATTGTCTCTGAAGGTATACTAATAATCTGACTCTTATCAAATTCTAACCGATATACACCGGAAGATTTAAATTGTTGTAGACTAGGTGAAAGTGCCATATAAGCTCTATTTTTTTATTATATATCTACCTAATCTTGATACAAATCTAGTACATATCATAAAAATTATCATTTGACTTAGATTCGTCTATTCTAAATTCGATTTTTTTTTGAGTCTCTTCTTTGATATAGTCGAACATCTCCTCAACTACCTCTACGAAGTCTATAGTATTAAAAACAGAAGATGCATTAACTACGGTCATAATAATATCATCATTTCCGGTTTGAGCCGAGTAAGTTCCATTAGGGTTTCTGGAAAACATAGAAGCTTCTAATATAGATTTATTTTCTTTTAATATTATTCTTCCTTTATTAACAGAAGTTTTAAGAGTTTCACAATAAAGTTTTTTATTTTCTTTATTTAACCGTATTCCGTGTTTTTTTCTAGTAGATCCTATTCTATGATGATATTTTATTATGGACTCTTCGTCAAAATCGTTAGTGTTCGGATATAACGTCACTAGATTTTTAAGTAATTCGGATCCGTAAGTATTATATTCTATTATTAGTCTAGTATTCTCTTGATTAAACACGTTCACGCATAATTGATATAATACTTTAGATACGTCTTCGATATTATGATTATTTGATCTAAATAATCCAACTTGAGTTAATCCAAAAAAATCATATATACTACTAGGAGATGTTAATCTTTCTATATCTTTATCAGATAATGGTATTATTTTAAATATATTAAATACTGTATAATCTCTACCTACACCTTCTGCTAAATCAATAGATACTATGAAAAAATTCTTATCATTCTCGAATTCTTCTATATCAAAATTAGGAGACCAAGTTAATTGACTATAATCTAAGCATAAATCATCTAAAGGATCTATTTCTCTAAATTCAAATGATAGCATACCTGATTCAAGTTTCTTTAATTCAGTAGATGATAATAATAAAGAAGATGCCGATAAAAATTGACATCCATATTGTTGATTAAAGGCTTCCTCAGATCCTAGGTTACCTATCTCTCTGGCCTTCCATGCTTCATCTCTACCAGGAACTTCCCACCAATCTACTCTAATAGGACTATATTCATTACTTCCTTTAATTGCTCCGTTATATAAATCATGAAACAAATCGTATCCATTAGGGGTACTAGTAATTATTACTCTTGATATTTTTGAAGATGATAGAGTTGGATATACATTTTCATAAAAAGGTCTCTTAATACTTTCTTGTATATGAGCAAACTCATCTAAAAATAGCAAATGAATAGTAAAACCAATACCACCAGTTTTAGTAGTATTTTGTCCTATTATTCGACATTTATTATCGAATAACATAGTCATCACGTCTTTTTTTAAAACTCCAGGCTTAAGAAAAAATGGAAGACCTTCAACTACTGTTCGTATTTTATCCATAATCTCTTTAGTCGTCGCTCCTTTATTAGACATAAGAAGGACATTCTTGTCAAAATGGAATAACAGATACCATGTCAAAAATATCGCTGATGTAATAGTTTTACCTATTTGACGAGCAGCCATGAAAATATTCCATCTATTTTTTTGATAGGATTTTAATACACCTTCTTGATAGTCTCTTAATTTTATTTTTTGATAACCTTCGTCAGTCATTACCGTACAATACTTATTAGCAAAATATACAATATCCTTGGCACATTTTTTAAGTTCATCAAACTCTTCGTTGGTATATTCAAAAACTAAATTACCTTTTTTAAAATTAGGATTACCTTCATAAAAAGGATGATCAGCTGCCACATATCCATCTTCCATGGCCTCTAGTACTTTATTTACTTTAATAGTTGTCCATATAACTTTACCTTTGTCTGGATCCTCTTCTTTATATTCTTTTACAATAAAACTCATAGTTCAGTTTGGTCAGTTGAATCAAAATCAGTAGATTCAATATCTTCGGCTTCTATTTCTGATTGAATATCTTTCATTAAATTTCGAGTACCTCTAATCGTTGTACTAGACCCTACATTTAAGTTTTTAGGCGATTCCTCAGTATAATCTGAATAAATGTCTATGTCTCGTTTTAATTTTTTAAGGTTTTCTTCAGATGCCATCATATGAAGAGTTTGATGCTTCATGATATCTAACATAGTTTTTTGAAGACCTCCTAAAACCTCGAACATTCTAGGAGATATTTCACCAGAATCAATAGTTCTAGCTAACGTAGTTATTGCATGTTCAGCTATTTGCATTTGGAATATTAGATTAGACATAGTCATTATGTCAGTCTTTGCTTTGAGAGCTATATATTCATTTTTATTAATCAATTCTTCTGTTAAATAAAATCCTAATAAAGACTTCATTAATTTCTTAGCTTGATTTAATGATTTAGACTTAGCGCCTACATAATCTAATGGCACATGTTCTCTGAATGCTGGCAAAGGACTATCTTGTGGAGTATCATCATCGTTAAGAAGATCATCCAAAGATCTTCTTATTGGATTATTTTCATCTTTCATATACTATAATATTATTATAATATATATCTTAGAATTTTTTGATCCTTTATCTCACGTATTCTCTAACTTGCCTCAATGGCGGGATTGAGTTATCTATTAATAAAGCTAGATCATTATCTCTAACTACATATTGGTTTAATAGTAAAGGCTGCTTTTCTTCTTCAATCGACTCTTTCCAAATTCTTAAATTCGTTATATTGTATGTTCCAGAATATAATTCGAAATATGTAGATGTCGGATCCACTACTTCAGGAATTATATCAAGATTCTTCGTATATATTAATTTAAGATCTGTTGTTTTATTTTGACCTGGAACTAATGGATTATATTTCATTTCCCATATATGTAATGATCCCTGAGAGAACTCATTCATATGATTAAAGATTATACCATACCATTTACTAGAAGTCAACGTTGGTAAATCTGTGAACTCTAGGGTACTATTATTGATCTTTACTTGTATATTTTCTACAAATGGGATTCCTGAAGAATTTCCATAATTAGCTTTTATTTCATATCCTTTAGATTCATTATCATTATATCCTCGAAGTAAAGTATCAGTGGTGTTAGTTTGTTTTACGAAGTCTGTTTTAAGAGAGTTAAACCAAAAAGAAAATCCGGTGTTATCTGTGATCTTTCGGTTTACTGCTAATTTATATCTTACTGCTAAAAGGTTATGAACCAATGATTTGTTCATTAGATAATAATATTTAGCTACAACTGTAAAATAATTAGTTAAATCTGCAACTTCGATTTCTAAACCATAATTTATCAAAGATCTAACATGATCAAATCCTCCTATAGATATTGTTTGATATTGGTCAGGTTTTGTTATCTTTTCAAATTCTCTATCAATTTCTGGTTGTAGTATTTCTGTAAAATTATTGGTTAAATTATCTACATACTCTGCAATCTCTGGATTATCTCGAATAACATTAACTTTATCTTGCCATTTATATAGTTGGATTTTATAATAAACTTCACTCATCATAAAATCTCTATGCAAATATGCCGAGCTAACCTCGAACATTCTATCTAAAAGAGGAAAGTATAAATAATCTTTTTCTTCTGGTACTCTATCAAAACCGAAAGCTCTTTGAAAATGCTCTTTTACAATATGAATCTCCATCCCTTCTTCGAAATCCATATCAAAAGGCAAAAAATTAATTGCATTAGATGGAAATTCGTTATCTGGAACTAAAATTTTTATATCTTTAACGTTATCAACCGTGAATAAAGAATATTCTTTTAATGTTGTATCTGCAGATTCTAGTTTAGGTTTTGTTTTAAAATACCTAACACAATGACCAAACATTTCACTTACCGTACAAGACATTTGCTTATATAAGGCAATTGCAGGATTCATCATATCATAAGGCCTAAATACTAAATTAGGATCGCAACTTAGATTAATTCCATTACAGAAATTAGTTGTATTACAAGATGAGGCCATATAAGGATCTCCTGAATTATAATTAGAATTACATCCTTCAGGATCAAATGGTGATATTGATGGTGTTTCTGGAGCTCCGGTAGCTTCAACATCTATTGATATTGAATTAACCGTTCGAGATATAGTGTCATTGCCATGCCTAACTAATCTTATTTCTAAATCAAAAGAATTATTTTTTAAGAGTTTGGCAATTATGCTTGGTGCATTAGGATTGAGGGTTCCGTTTTCTGAGTATAATTCCCAAGCAGACCAACTAATATTTGGATGGCCTGTTGCAACATTCAAAGCTGCTATATCATAAGTCCATCTAATATAAACATTATGTCCATTAGCAACCGTGTCCAATGGAGAAAAGTCTAATTGTATGTCACTTATAGAAGTAACGTACCTAAACGGAGAAGGAAATTTAATTAATAAACTATCTCCGCTTTTGTACGTTATATTATTACCGGTTATATTTAAGGTTACTATCATAATATATTTATTCGACTACCGTGAATACCTTCTAGAATTATATCTTAGACTTCTTAGTATAAAAATATCCAGTTCCTGCGAGGCCAATTTCCATTACAATATTAGATTTCTCGTCATATCTAAGTTCTCCACCTTCTTCAGTAGAGGCGATAGCTACTGATTTTGAGCTAGATTGACTAAATGCCTTTTGTATCTTTTCAAAAATATCTTCATCATCATCGCCCATATCACTAATGATGTAAATTTTACTAAGATTTTTTTCACCTAATGCATCAGGGATTGCTTCCATAGAACCTTTAAATCCTTTCGGCCATCCATCTTTGGCAGTATATGCTGCATAAACATCAACTCCTTCATTAATAGAATTCTCGTTAAGAAATTCATTAAAACTTTTTAAATTTTTCATATTGTTTTTTTTGTGTTTTATTTTACGTCTCTTGTAATATTCTTATCGGCAACATACAAAACATATATATTGTTTGAGCCAGGACTTTCGAAAGCTCTAAAGATATGATCCTTTTGATTTCTATCGTATCCTAGATATTCCATATCATCTATGTACTCGTTCATCCCTGGTTCATGTACGCTATATCCCTGGCCTATTTTTAATTTTTTAGCCTCGTTTAAATGTTCTCTAAATTTTTTCATGTTGTTTTATTCTATTTTTTATAAAGGTGATAGTTAACTCCGGCCATTTGTGGATTAATGACTAAATATTTTCCTTTAATTTCCCAAACTTCAGGAATTTTACCATCTGCACTAGAAACCTTTGTTTCTTTCTCACCTTCTCCTTTAATAGCAGCAACTAACTCATCATAAGCAGCAACCGCACTGTGTTCAGATGATACATCGTCTCCAAAAGGCAAGGCCAACTGGGCATTTTTGCCTAATCTACTAATCACAAAAGATTCATAATCATCATCATAGTCGGAAATAGGCTCCCAAACTATTGATTTAGGTTCGGAAACCGCTTCATTTAGAAATTGTCTAAAAGTTTTTAAATTTTTCATATTGTTTTTTATGAGATCTTATTAGCTAACCATCCTTGAGGATCTCTTACTCCAAAGTGTTTTCTTATACCAGCTTCAAGACCTTCTTCTGAATAGAATATCCCGTCTGCTATATCAAAGGCTTCATCGTCATTATGTCGTCCATCGGAAACTAATTCTTTAACTAATTTTAGTATGGCGTTTTTTGACATGATCTTTGCTTCATTAACTACTGATTCTTCAATACCTGCTAATTTTCGAACTGCATCGAGAAAATCGTATATATTAGGTCCTTCTCCGTATTGTTGTATCCTCTGTTGTATAATAGTGTAGTTAGATATAATACTATCTTTATTACCTGATTTGAGTGCGTTTTTTATCCCCTTGACTCCATCCTTTACATCTTTTAAATATTCTCCTTTAAGTCCAGTATCTTTATAATTGAATCTCGATTCATTAACTACTGATTCATTATAACTTACAATGTCAGAATATTTAACTTCATGTTCTTCGCCGTCTTGATCTAATGCGAAGATTGATTTATCATTCCACATTGCATCATTTTCATCATTACCATTATCATAAGCGTATATAACGTATTCTTCACCATTCGCTAATCGGATCATACCGTCGTCGGCTTTCATGGCTTTCATTAACTTCTTCTTGTCAAATCTCGCTTCATTAACAGAATTCTCGTTAAGAAATTCGTCAAAACTTTTTAATTTTTTCATATTGTTTTTTTTTGTTTTTTATGCACCTTCACTAAAATTTTCTTTCCAAGGATCTTCTATTGTCCAACTATCGATACTATCATTACCTGAAGATCCCCATGCATAATAACTAACACCTAACTCTTCAGGTTCACCTTCTTCATAATACACCTGGACTAGACCTTTATCGTTGTTGTCGTCTGGATGAAGGAAAATAGCTGATGTAACAATACCGTCTTCATCATCCCAATTTTTCTTTACCCATTCCTGAGGATTCTTAATATCTTTCATTCCATACTTCTTTGCAAGTTTACGAAGTTTGTCAATTTTTTTCAATTCACTTACCGGAACATCCGCTTCATTAACTACTGATTCATTTAAGTTTTTCTTAAGGATATCTAATATTTCATCTTTTTGCGTCGTTGTCAATTTTTGGTATAGGCCTTTTTGATATTTTTTCATAAAATCAATTATTTGCTTATCCGAATGTTTGCCTTTTGTTCCTCTAGTATGTTGCCTAATCAAGAAAGTTATATCTCTTGCTCGACTTTCTAATTCATCAGTCGTTAACACTTCATTAACTGAATTCTCGTTAAGAAATTCTTCAAAGCTTTTTAAATTTTTCATATTGTGTTTTTTTTTTCGATATAGTATATATCATGGCTCTATGATTAATAAAAGTTCAGTTTGATCTTCGTATAATTTGTCACCTATCAAAGATTTTATTATATCAATTAACATATAATCATCATCGTTTTGATCTAATCCGTTAACATCTGAATATTCGTTTAATTTAGAATGTATTAATAATGCATTAGCTCGAAGATAAGGCTTTTTTTGAAATCTATCATATTTATATAAATTAGATTTTATTAGAAGGTCTCTGACGTCAAAGGCCTCTGAATGACCTATCAATTTAGGTATATTAATTTTAGCTTGAATAACTCTTAAAGGGAAATCTATGTAGTTCTCGTTCATTCTTGAATAAATAGGCGAATCAGATACATTAAATTTAATATATTTCAATTGAGTAAAAGATCCTAAAAGATTATCTATAAAATAAACAGAAGTGACCGTAGATCCTAATTGATCTACTGGAGTTGATTCAAAATTCCATAAATCCTTTTTAAATTTTGTATTAATAATATCATCTACTTCACTTGCCCTTACGTAAAAAGAATTTGGGTTTTCGTCATCAAACGATAAAAGTAAAGCTTCTTCTTTTAATTCACCTATTAATATCCTATCTTTATAATTAGAGCTATATAAATAGACTTCAATAATTAACGGATCAGCTAATATCGTATTAAGATTATTCATTCATTGATACTCTTTTTGAAAAATTATCTATAGCTTCTTTTAGGCCTTTTGGGTTTAATTTTAACATAGAAGAAAAATCATTATTAGATAAATTATTCCTCATCATCCATAATTTAGATATTTCTGGATCCGGCTTCCAAGCTGAATTTTTATTTGCAGATTTTTTTGTTTTTGTATATATCCAATAAGGAACTTTCCTATTCTTAGATGCAACGATTTGCCATAATTCAATAACTGCCCATGGATTTATTCCATTCTTATTTAAGGACTGTGCAGTGGTTGGGTATTTTATTGCAAAAAATCGATTAATCATAAACATATTTTTTGCCTTATCTGAATTTTTTATTGTCCTGAATTTTTTAGGATCAGTAAACATAACTTTTACGAGATCGAATAATTTCATATTAATTTGTTAAAGGTATTTTTATTATTTTATGACTTTTATATTCAGATATACTAAAATCAGATATACGTAAATTATCTATATCTAATTTATCAGGCTCTATTTCTAACTGAGGTAAATAGTACGGAGCTCTATTTAATTGCTCTTTTACTCCATCGATTTGATTTTTGTAAATGTGACAATCTCCTAGATTTCCAATCAAGTCTTCAGGAATCATATTTACAATCTTTCCTAAAATAGATAGAAGCAATCCATATGATGCAATATTGAAAGGTAAACCTAAAGGAACGTCGACTGATCGTTGGTTCCACATCAAAGATATTGCTCTTTTTGGGATGTTTAATTGATCTAAAAATTGAGCATCAACTTCATTATGGTATAACCCTTTTGGATCATAATTTAACAATCGATCTTTAAAACTTAACTCTCTTGTATAAACCTGAAATCCATAATGACACGGAGGAAGAGTCATTTGGTCTAATTCGCCTACATTCCAAGCACTCACCATTAATCTTCTTGAATCTGGATTTGTTTTAAGGTCATTGATTAGGTTTGTGATTTGATCTATTTGATCGTCTAAACTTCTCCATTGTTTACCGTATATCGGACCTAAATTACCCCATATATAAGAAAAGTTATCACCTGTTTTGATTTTGTTGATGAATTCTTCTTGAGTTGTTATTTGCTCATACCACTCAATATATTCTCTTAATTTATCTTCTGATGCTGGCGGTTTTAGCATTAACATAGATTTTCTAATTTCTGAAAACCTCTTATAAGCATCACCATTCCAGATATTACATCCATTATCAATAAGGAATTTGATGTTTGTGTCGCCACGCAAGAACCATAACAATTCTGTTACAATTCCTTTAAAGTACATTTTTTTAGTTGTAATAAGAGGAAATCCTGTAGACATTTTATGTCTGATTTGATATCCAAATATACTTTTCGTATTAATCTCTGTTCGATTCTCTTTTGTAACGCCTTTCTCTAAAATATCTTCTAATAATTCTTGATAATCTAAATCTAATTTGTTCATTATAAGCGATTAATAGTATTAAAAATTTGAATCCGAAAATTATACATATTCCTATTAACATCGGTTTACTCATCAGTTATTGAATTTGCGTTATTATTTTTAGTTGAATTCATTGCATCAGTCATAGCTTTTTTAAGTATGGTAGCTAATTCAGTAGAATTGTTTATATATATTTTTCTCATCTCAGCTAGATGATGAAGTTCTATTTCATTAGAACATGAATGGGCTGTAGAATTAATAATTCTTATTTTTTCTGCAATACCTGACATATGTTCTATAAGATCATCTATTAAATTTTGAAATACTTCAGCGGGTGTTTTTATGTTCATGGTTTTATTTTTTAAGAAAGAAGATCATCCCATAAATTAGAATTGAATCCCTTTTGCGTTTTTTCATCTACCTTTTTAGTTATCGTTTGATTATATTCATCTAATTTGTTAAATATAGATCCTTGACCAACTTCATTTTTAGTCTTTTTTGAATATGAAGTGCCTTCTAATAAAATATCTTTATTAGTTATTTTTTGTATTGGTAGAGGATAAGTGTCGGTTGATAAGCTGGATTCTATCGAAGAAAACATAGCATCGTTTACTTTATCAGGTATGCATGTTTTATGAAGATACATTAAATCTCTATTTACTTTCCATTTATCTATTATATCTTCTAGTGGTAAAGGTATTTTAACAACATCCTTAGCAAATTCACATATCTGTGTTATCATATCCTCATTGAAAAAATGAGTTTGATTTACATGAATTCGGTTCTCTTTAAATTTATCGAGTATTAAAGTAGCATGTCGATCTGTTACTCTATATCTTCTTATTCCACCTTTAGTTTCCTTTTCTCTTACATAAAGAGATGAAACGTTATCACCTGCGTCTCCGATAAGTATTTTTTTGAAAATAAAATCTTCTGTGTTTATTACCGAAGTTTTCATTTTATTATAAAGAATTATATCTGATAATGCTTTTTTAGTATTTGATAATATATCTAAAGGTAGATTAAATATATCATCTATTTCAGGATCTTTAACTGAAACCCATTCATCAAATTTAGGAAAGCAATTAATATTTTTAGTAAATTTATTATAATATAATGTGTTTGCGTTAGATGATTTATCAATATTTACTAATTGAAGTAAATCATTATCACCTGAAATAATAAGAGCATTTTGATCTTGTTGGTTAAGATAAGATGACCAAGCGAATATTAGATCATCGGCTTCGGCTCCATTAATTCTAGATGTAATAACACCTAAAGTTTCAAGTGCATTTGCGAATTCATCATGAACTTTATATATTGCACTCCAGTCTATATCATTACCTTTAACTCTATTTGCTTTATAATCTTTTTTGGCATAATCTTTTCTCCAAGATTTTGTATCTATACAATAAACTATTCTATTAGTTATCGTATCAAAACGCCTTACTTCGGATGCGAAATCTATACACAATTTCCATAGTAAGATGTTCTTATCGCCTTCATAATCGTCAATAAAATTAAGAGGCTTACCTTTCTTTATTTTTTGAGCTATAAAAAAAGTTTTATGTAAGAAAAAGTTTGCATCAAAAACTAACGTGTATTTACCTGTCATAATTTTATGTTTGGTTTATGAATTGATTATTAATTATATGTTAGATTTTTTATTTAGGAATATTTTAGGTTTCTAGGAAATTCTCGATAACACTCGAAGATATTCCACCTTCACTTAAAGGAGCATCTAAAACTATTTTTAATAATCGTAAAAACATGTTTATGTCTTCTGTTTGTGCTTCTTTAATGAGCTTTAATTTTATATCGTTAGGTAAACCGAGGAAAAAGCTTTGTTCATTCATAATAAGTAGTTAGTTTTTGAAGAGTTAGTAAAGTATTAATTATTATAATTAAATATAATACTTTTTGTTGGCAAATAAAACTTTTTGATGTTAAACTTTTGTTAAAAAATAATATTTTTTTAATTAGAACCTATAACTATTTTAAGACTTTCGTTATCTCCTAGATCACAAAGATAAACTCCTGGTATTAATTTGTTTCCGTTTATATCTCTACCGTCCCAATCCCAATTGTCTATTTTCGCTATAGGCTCAGATCTAACTAAAATACCTTGTATATTATAGATGTTTAATATGGATGATTTAGTATAAGGGAATTTTATTTTAGTATATTCAATAAATGGATTAGGTGCTGATTGCAAAATAGTTTCATTTGTAGCTTTATATAGTATATCGGTTATGATATTTTTAATAGCTAAATCTACAGATACCCAACTCCAATTATTATATAGAGTTCTTTCTTTTTTATCAGATTCTACTTTAATTGATAGAATTCGTTCATCTATAAGACCTAATAAAGGTATATTTACTTTTATATTAATAGAATCATTTGGATTAATGCTTCGTAAATTACTTTGTGTTTTATTTTCATTATCGAATCCGACATATAGATTAGTACTATCTTCACGAGTTAATCCAAAATTCCAAACTGATAGATCTAATTCAACATATCTTTCATTATTAGCTACATCATATTTGATTTCGTAATTATTATTTGATATAAGTGCAATATCACCTAAAGACTCACCATAAACTCTCCAGTACTCTAATTGACTAGGTGTTAAATTAATATCATCTTTATTGTTCATGACTAGTTGTAAATATGGATATTGATTTGCATCTATTGAAGAAATATCTAATGAATCTATTAATATATTTGATATTAAAACTTTAGATATACCAGCATTATCTATTCCTATTATGTTTATAGACGTTTGGTCAAACGAATTTAAATCAATACTTCTAGAACTCCATTTTAATAAGTTCCAATTTTTAGCAGGACCGAATACTGGAGATTTCATAGAACCCTCATTCCAAGGCTTATCGGCTACTGTATAAACAGAAATTTTATCAAATTTAGTTAATCCAACGCTTTCATTTGTATATTTATATTGAGTATCGCCATTTTTATAAGCGAATGCATAAGATCTCTCGACGGTTGCATTTGTAAATGAATCTATATCTATCGCCCCGTTAGATTTAAGATGAGATATCAAGTTTGAGGACCATCTAGAACCAAATCCGTTATTTAATGTGTATATAATAACTCTATGTCCATTTGGAATAGAATCCATTACAAAACTTTCAAAATTCTGTTGACCAGTTAATGTTGAATTATCGAATAAAAATGAATACGCAGTTCTATTAGCACCATCGCAATTTATTGCACCGTATTTAGTCGACCCACCAGGCAATGTCCAGAAATTTAAAGTTGTTGGATCCAGAACTGCTACATATATGCCGTTATAATTAGAACATCTAGATTTATCAACCTTATTTCCGTTTTGATATAATGCTAAATTTTCATTATCTATACCGTATCCAATATAACCCGTTGTAGCGCTGATTTCATAAATAGAAGGAGTGTATTCAAAAATATCAGAAGAGTTTTCGTTAATGGATATATTTTCTAATGTAGATTCTTTAAATTGATATAGATGAGATTGATTCCATCCTTCGCCAATCATATTTGATTTGTATATAAAAGAACTCGTTATCCAATCGCTAAGATTTTGATTTAAGTCTAGTACTCTTACTCTCCAATAATAAACTCTTTCGTCGGTTAATGTAATATTAGGAGTCCACGTTAATATATTAGAACCATTAGTTGTGTATGTTAATATTTCAGTCGAGTTAAATTCTTTAGTTGTATCTAATTCAATAAACCAATCAAATTCGTTATCAAATCCATTTACTGACATCGCTTTTAATGTAACGGTTGAATCAGATATCATTCCGAAATTCTTAGGAAACAATGGTGTTATTTTAGGATTTCCTATCATAACAGAATAATTAGTCGTATTATTTTGTTCTGCTAAAATAGGCATTTCATTAACGTCGTTTTTATAATCAATAGTGATGTTAAATTTATTTAATCCAAAATCTTCGTATCCTTTAATGTCATATAGAATTTCAATAGAACTTTCATTTAAACTCATATCTAAATCAAGGTTAATTGTATCGATTATTCCGTTAGGTGATAGTCTTTCTATTTGTAGCTGTATTATTTC
>Ga0307488_10003353_pt1 | contig 13418 bp, 11 predicted proteins | sample SB02metaG_FD_202248 | JGI IMG/M metagenome (GOLD analysis project Ga0307488, IMG submission 202248) | Sea-ice brine microbial communities from Beaufort Sea near Barrow, Alaska, United States - SB 0.2 | ecosystem: Environmental > Aquatic > Marine > Coastal | place: USA: Alaska | collected...
ATTTTTTTGATATCAAACCTGATTATGATCTTGATTTAATGAAGCCAGGACAAAATTTATATGGCTTAACAGCTACTATTATTGAGTCTTTAAAGCCAATTCTTGAAGAATTCACACCAGACTATGTTTTTGTTCACGGTGATACTACAACTACTATGGCAGGATCTATAGCAAGTTTTTACTCTGGAGCAAAAGTATGTCACGTTGAGGCAGGTCTTAGAACAAATAATAAATTATCTCCTTTTCCAGAAGAAATAAACCGTCAAATAACAGGTAGAATTTGTGACTATCATTTCGCTCCAACTGAAACTTCTAAAAGTAATTTACTAAAAGAAAATATTTTTGAGGGTTCAATTTTAGTGACTGGAAATACGGTGATTGATGCTTTGATCAAATCTGTTGAAAAAGTTAATGAAAATCCCAGTCAATTAATTCAAGATCTCTCAAAACAAATAGGCTATCAAGAAGTAGTTTTAGTCACTGGACATCGAAGGGAGAATCATGGTGGAGGATTTGAAAGAATTTGTAAAGCTTTAAAACGGATTGCTAAAGATGATACAAATCGTTTAATTATTTATCCTGTTCATTTGAACCCAAAAGTACAGGAACCTGTAAACAGAATCTTGTCGGGAGTTAGTAATGTAATTTTAATAGATCCTTTAGCGTATCAAGATTTTATTTGGCTAATGAATCGATCTAAAATTATTATCACAGACAGTGGAGGTGTTCAAGAAGAAGCACCAAGTCTAGGTAAACCAGTTTTAGTGATGAGAGATACCACTGAAAGACCTGAGGCAGTAGAGGCAGGAACAGTATTGTTAGTAGGTACTAATGAAGAGTTGATTGTTTCTAAAGCATTGGACTTATTAAATAATAACGAAAACTTTGAAAAAATGTCAAAGCTTCATAACCCATATGGAGATGGGCTGGCATCAAAAAGAATCGTAGACTTTATAAAAAATATAAAATAATGAATCCAGAAGTAGTAACCATAGGATTAGGATATATAGGATTACCAACCTCAGCATTAATAGCATCACACGGGACAAATGTTTTGGGTGTTGATATAAACCAAAACGTAGTTGATACTATAAATCAAGGAAAGATTCACATTGTGGAGCCTGACTTAGCTAATATTGTTTCAAAAGCAGTATCAAATGGTTTTTTCAGAGCATCTACAAAACCAACTTCAGCTGATGTATACCTTATAGTAGTTCCTACTCCTTTTAAAGGGAATCATGAACCTGATATTTCATTTGTCGAGGCCGCAACAAAAGGAATTATTTCACTACTTAAAAAAGGTGATTTATACATTATTGAATCAACCTCCCCTATCGGCACAACTGATAAAATGCAAAAATTAATATTCGCATCCAGGCCGGAGCTTGAAGGGAACATCCATATCGCATATTGTCCTGAAAGAGTTTTGCCAGGAAATGTGATGCATGAATTGGTAGAAAATGATCGTGTTATTGGAGGAGTAGATGAGGTTTCTACTCAAAAAGCCATAGCATTTTACGCAAAGTATGTTAAAGGTCAGTTACATGGTACGAATGCTCGTACAGCTGAGTTGTGCAAATTAGTAGAAAACTCTTCTCGAGATGTTCAAATAGCTTTTGCTAATGAACTCTCGTTAATATGTGATAAAGCCGAAATTAATGTATGGGAACTAATTAATCTTGCAAATAAACATCCTAGAGTAAATATACTCCAACCTGGCTGCGGAGTAGGAGGACACTGTATCGCAGTAGATCCCTATTTCATAGTTTCTGATTACCCAATGGAGTCAAAGATTATTGGAACAGCTAGAGAAGTTAATAATTATAAATCTTTTTGGTGTGCTGAAAAAATTCAAAATGAGAAACTTAAATTTGAATTAAAACACGGTAGAAAGCCAAAAACTGCTTTAATGGGTCTAGCTTTTAAACCAAATATCGATGATTTAAGAGAGTCTCCAGCTAAATATATTGTTCAAAAAGTATTACAAAATTCAAATAATGATGAACACTTTATTGTTGAACCAAATATAGAAACCCATAATGTGTTTAAACTAACTAATTATTCCGAAGCTGTTCATAAAGCAGATATTTTGGTGTTCTTGGTTGCACATGATGATTTTAAAGGACTAATATTATCAGAAGATAAAGTTGTGTTAAATTTTTGTGGAAATTTATAATATACTAATTTATATAAAAAAATAGCGTGGGAGCTGATTTTATTCGTTCGCACGTAATTAGATTATTACTAAGCAAATATTCGAATTATCAAATTTATAGTTTGGATAGCTTTTTGGGGGACATGAATAAATAAAATAAGCATATGAAAGGAATTATATTAGCGGGGGGGTCTGGAACAAGATTACACCCACTTACTATTAGTGTTAGTAAGCAATTGTTGCCTATTTATGACAAACCGATGATTTATTATCCATTATCTGTTTTAATGTTAGCTGGGATCAAAGAAATTTTAATCATATCTACTCCTGTAGACCTTCCAAATTTTAAAAAATTATTAGGTGATGGTTCTAAATTTGGAATCTCATTAGAGTTTGCTGAGCAGCCTTCACCGGATGGTTTGGCACAGGCTTTTATTATAGGAGAAAAATTTATTGGAAAAGAGGATGTTTGTTTAATTTTAGGAGACAATATATTTTATGGTGCGGGGCTTCAGAATATATTGACAGAGGCTGTTGAAATAGTCAAATCGAAAAAAAGAGCAATTATTTTCGGGAATTTTGTTAATGACCCTGAAAGGTATGGTGTTGCCGAATTTGATGCTGATAAAAATGTTTTGAGTTTGGAAGAGAAACCAGAAAAACCTAAATCTAATTTCGCGGTTGTTGGTTTATATTTTTACCCTAATTCAGTAATTGATATTGCAAAAAATGTGAAACCTTCTTATAGAGGTGAATTAGAAATAACTTCCGTAAATCAAGAATTTTTAGAACTAGAGCAATTAAAAATGCAAATATTAAGTAGGGGGTTTGCTTGGTTAGATACAGGAACCCATGAAGCACTTACTGAGGCGACAGAATTTGTAAAAGTGGTTGAAAAAAGAACGGGTTTAAAAATAGCCTGCTTGGAAGAGATTGCTTTAAATTATAATTGGATAACAAAGACTGAACTTTTGAATAACATTGAAGGTTTTAAAGGGGATTATTTCGATTACATTAAAAATATAATTATTTAAATCTTAAAACTTTACATTAATGATTCCAGTTACAAAACCATTTTTACCGTCCAAAGAAGAATACGAGTTATTGCTAGATGGTATTTGGAAACGCCAATGGCTTACAAATATGGGCCCTTTGGCAAGTGATTTAGAAATTAAGCTGAAAAAGTATTTAGATGTCAAACATTTATTATTTGTGACAAATGGGACTGTTGCGTTACAATTAGCCATAAAAGCTTTAGGTCTTAGAGGTGAAATTATTACAACACCATTTACCTATGTTGCTACTACAAGTAGTATCGTATGGGAAGGTTGCGAACCTGTTTATGTTGATATTGATAAGCACTCTTTAAATATTGATCCTACTAAAATTGAATCTGCTATCACTGAAAAAACAACAGCAATAGTGGCTACACATGTATATGGAAACCCTTGCGATGTGGAAGCTATACAAAAAATAGCAGCAAAACACCATTTGAAAGTAATTTATGATGCTGCACATGCGTTTGGAGTAAAAGTAGATGGAAAATCAATTTTTGAATACGGAGATATTTCAACGTGTAGTACTCATGCTACAAAATTATTTCACACCAGTGAAGGAGGCTTTGTGGTTACTAAAAATAAGGAATTATTTAAAACAATGGCATATATGCGCAATTTTGGGCATGATGGACCCGAAAAGTTTCAAGGTATTGGTATAAATGGTAAAAATTCAGAGTTTCATGCTGCAATGGGATTGTCTAACTTGCCCCATATAGGTGCTATACATAAGCAAAGAAAAAAACTAACAGAACGTTATAATCTAAAGTTAAATAATTTTAAAGGAATACTTCCTCTATGGCATAAAAAATCAGCTTCTAATTTTGCTTACTATCCTATAGTCTTTGAAAGTGAAGAGTTACTATTAAAATGTATTGATTTACTGAAAGCTAATGAAATATTTGGAAGACGTTATTTTTATCCGTCATTGGCAAATAGTTTACCTTATATCCAAACAAAAACTTTAGAAAATACAGATAAAATAGCAAAACGTATATTTTGTTTGCCATTATATTACAATTTAACTATTGAAGAAGTTGATTTAATTTGTCGTTTATTATTAAGAATTCAAAATAATTAATATGAAAGCATATTTTTTTGTTCCAGCTTCAAAACTAAATAAGCTTCAAGACATAACTAAAAAAGGAATAGACAAAATTATAATTGACTTTGAAGATGCAATTTTAATTACTGATAGAGAGAGGTACCTAAAAGAGTTTTTAAAAATTAAGAATTTTAAAGATTTTTGGATCCGTGTCCCAATTAGAGAAGAGTTTAAGGATGATATTGATATCAGCTTTTTAACCAAAGTTTATCGTTTAGGAATAAAAAATATTGTTTTACCAAAAATTATATCATCAAGAGAATTAGTTAATGTACTATTACTATTTTTAAAAAGTAATTTTTTGGTTCTAGTAGAGCATCCAAGGTTGCTTATAGAAATAAAAAATATTTTTAGAGATAACCCTGAAATTATAAAATCAATAAAAGGATTGGGATTGGGTTCTCATGATTTAATGACTTTTTTAGGAGCAAAACATGATTATTCTCAACTAGATCACCCTAGAAAAGAAATGTTGTATTTGGCAAAGGCATATGGTATCGAGGCTATTGATATAGCGTCTATGAATATTAATGATGAAATAAGTTTTGCTAAAGAAATAGAATATGCTGTTGCAAACGGCTATGATGGTAAGTTTTTAATACATCCTAATCAATTTAATTGGTTAAAAGAGTATTCTGGAAAAAATAAAGAGTCTTTAATTTGGGCAAAAAGAATAGCGGAAAAATTGCCCAAAAATTATAATGGAGGAAGTATAGAACCATTTATTTTAAATAATGAGGTAATAGAAAAACCTCATGTTATAAAAGCTTTAGAAATTTTAAAAAAAGAAGAAAATGGAAAGTAAATTTGGGAATTATTACGAAGATTTTATTGTAAACGAGATGATAATTCATAGCTTGTCAAAAACAATTTTTGAGAGTGATAACAACTTATTTAGCTTACTTACAATGAACCATCATCCGGTTCATTTAAATATAGATTTTGCCAAAAATCATCAGCACGGTAAAATATTAGTAGTAGGAACATTAGTTTTTAGTTTAGCAGTGGGGATTTCGGTGGGAGATATTAGTGGAAAAGCAATTGCAAATTTAGAATACGAATCTATAAAACATTTATTTCCAGTTTTTATAAACGATACTCTTTATGTGAGGACAAAAATAATAGATAAGTGGGAAACCTCCAAAGAAAATAGAGGTATCGTGTATGTAGAAACTATAGCGAAAAATCAAAATAATCAAGATGTCTTGTCTTTCCGAAGAAAAGTATTAATACCCAAAAAATCAGTTTTATGAGTAATTACCTTTTAAGAAGTTTACTGTTTGTGCCTAGTCATAACAAAAAATTAATGCAGAGTGCATCAAAATCTAAAGCAGATGTTTTGTTATTAGACGTTGAAGATTCTGTTCAACCTAAATCTAATAAGCAATTAGCAAGAAACTCTATTAAAGATTCCCTGAGTAAGGATTTGTTTAAAGGTAAAAAAGTATTTCCAAGAGTAAATGATAGACAAAGTGGTGAGTTGCTAAAAGATATTACGCAATTAACGATTAAAGGCGTTAATGGTTTTATGTATCCTAAAGCATATTCAGGGGAAGATATTTACTTTTTTGATAAATTGTTAGAAACTGTAGAATATGAAAAAGGAATTGAAATAGGAACCTTCAAAATAATTCCATTAATAGAAACAGCTTCTGCAGTGCTAAATATTCAAGACATTTGCAGGGCATCTAAAAGGGTCATAGCTGTTGCTTATGGGTCTGAAGATTTTATTGCAGATTTAGAAGGAATACATGATATTAATCACAGTAGTTTATTCACACCAAGAGCAATTATAGCCATGGGAGCAAGAGCAACAGGAGTTATACCAATCGATACTGTACATATTAGAGTTCACGATTTAGAAGATTTAGAAGAAAATTTAAAGGTATCAAAAAACTTAGGTTTTGAAGGAATGTTATTATTACATCCTAAAGAAATAGATTTGGTACACGAATACTACTCGCCTTCGAAGCAAGAAGTGGAAGAAGCAAAATTGATGCTTGAGTTATCAGATGAAGCTATAAGACATGGAGCAGGTGTTGCTATAAAAAACGGAAAATTTATTGGCCCTCCTATGATAATAACTGCAAAAAAAATATTATTAAAAGACACGTTAATTAAGAACAAGTAAAATGAAAAAATTAATCATATTAGGAGGTCGAGGAATTGGAATGATAGCTGCATCAGTAGCTCAAGATATAGGAACATATGAAGTTTTAGGTTTTTTAAATGATGTAGTGCCTGTCGGCCATGAAGTTGGACTGTATAAAAGTCATAAAGTAATAGGTACTTCTGATGACGTTCATAAATATATTGAAGATGAAGATGTGAATTTTTTTATTGGATATATTGGTATGAAAAATGAAAAAGAAATGTTTGAAAAAATCACAAATTTAAAGATACCTAAGCATAGGTTTGCAACATTAATTCATCCAACAGTTATAATTCCAAAAGGATATTGTAAAATAGGCTATGGTGTTTTAATGGCTCCATTAGTTCAGTTATCTCCAGATACAACAATAGAAGATAATTGTATACTTCTAGCAAATTCATTTTTAGGTCATGATAGTACCATGAAGAGGTTTTCACATATCACAGCAAATTCCGTTGTTGGAGGGAATGTTACATTAGGTTATGGCTCTCATGTTGGTACAAATGCAACTATAAGAGAAAATGTAATTATAGGTGACTTTTCAATAGTGGGTTCAGGTTCCGTCGTATTAAAAGATGTGCCCGCTAATTCAATCTATATTGGTAATCCAGCTAAGTTATTGAGACGGAAGTAAATAAGAAAACCCTTAGTCACTATCTTCTATTCAGCTCATAATCATGAAAAATATACTCGTGAGTCCTTGATGTATTTTTGATGCAAAAAAAAATAAATAATGATGATGCTTATACAAATATAATGGCAAATATTATTAGAGAATATGAATAGCAATAAGCTTATACTTAAAAATAGCATAATACTATATGTTAGGTTGATTGTAACCTCTATTGTAGGTTTGTTGGTTTCACGTTTCGTATTACAAAATCTTGGCGTTTCTGATTTTGGTCTATATAGTGTTGTTGGAGGAGTTGTTTCATTAATGGTTTTTTTGAATACTGTTATGATTTCAACGACTTATCGCTTTATTGCCTTCGAAATGGGCAGAGGAAATGATATAGGAATAAATAAGGTTTTTAATATAAGCTTGGTAACTCATATTAGTATAGTGTTTTTAATAATATTAATGGCTGAATCAATTGGAAGATGGTATGTTTTCAATAAATTAAATGTAGAAGTAGGACGAGTTGATGATGCTTTTTTTGTTTTTCGCATGTCAATACTAGCCACCATTTTTAATATATTTAGCATTCCGTATCAAGGCTTATTAACAGCTAAAGAAAAATTTTCAGTAATAGCTTTTGTAGAAATAACAAAAAGCATCTTAATTTTGGCGTTGGTTAGTATGTTATTTATATACAATGGAGATAAACTAAGGTTATATGCAATACTGATGGCTTTTGTTATATTTATTTATTCTTTGCTTTTTATCATTTACTGTAGACGGAATTATCATGAACAAGTACGCTGGTTATTTCAAAAAGATAAGAATAAATATATAGAAATGTTAAAATATTCTGGCTGGATAATGTTTGGTGCAGCTTCTAGTGTAGGACAAGTACAGGGATCTGCTTTGCTAATAAATTCCTTTTTTAATACTGCTTTAAATACATCCTTTGGGATCGCAAATCAGGTTAACCTTTTTCTTAAGATGTTTGCAGGTAATCTAGGGCAAGCAGTTGTCCCACAAATAACTAAAAGCTATAGCGGTGGTAACCATAAAAGAACGGAAGAGTTGGTTTTTTATACGGGTAAGTATGTCTTTTTTTTAGTTCTAATTTCAGGTATACCCATTTTTTTGGAAGCAGAGTATTTACTTCAACTATGGTTAGGTGTCGTTCCTGAATATGCTGTAACCTTCACTCAGCTGATGATAATTAAAGCTATATTGGATTCACTGAGGTCAGGAATCACTCAAGTGATACATGCAACTGGAAAGATAAAATGGTTTCAAATTATATTGAGTTCTACAATGTTACTGAGTTTGCCAATAGCTTATATTTTTTTTAAGTTTGGTTATGAACCCTATATTATATTAGTAATTATTTTGTGTATTGGTGTTTTCAATACAATTCTACGCTTGATAATGTTAAAAATAATAGTTAATTTTAATGTATTAAAACTATTAAAGGTATCCTATCTAAAAATATTATATGTAAGCTTGTCAACTTTTCCTTTATTTTATATTAACGATTTTATTGATCCCGGTTTTGCTCGTTTTACTTGTTCTGTGTTTTTATCAGTGTTGTATATATTGGTTTCAATATACTTGCTTGGGATTGAGAAAAGAGAAAGAGAAATTTTAAAATATAGATTAAGTTTGTTGTTTAAATCTCAAAATAAATAAAATGAAATATGCTCCAATTTTCATACCGACCTTAAGTCGATATGACCATTTTAAAAGATGTGTTGAGTCTTTGGCTAAAAATAAATATGCTAAAGAAACTGAACTTTATATCGCATTAGATTTTCCTTTGAATGAAACCCATTGGGAAGGTTATAACAAAATTATTGAATTCGTTGATATTATAAAGGGGTTTAAGGCAATTAATATAATTAAAAGAGAAGAAAATTTTGGAGTATTATTAAACATTCAAGAAGGGAGAAAAGTTGTATTGCAAAAGTATGATCGTATCATTTTTTCAGAGGATGACAATGAATTCTCTCCTAATTTTTTAGAATACATAAATAAAGGATTGCAAAAATATGAATTCGATCAAAATGTAAGCGCAATCTGTGGATATAGACATCCTATTAAATTATCAAAAAATTATTTTAATAATTATTTTTTTTATAAAGGTTTCTCTGCTTGGGGTTATGCGACTTGGAGACACAAACCAATTAAATTAGATTATTCAACAAATGAATTAAAAAATTTTATCAAAAATAAAGAACATATTATTGAATTAAATAATATATCTGGGAGGCACTATAAAAATGTTTTAGAATCAATTGTCAAAAATAAAAATCGAAGAGGGGATTTTGCAGCTTTTTTGAGTAATATTGAAAAAAAACAATCATGTGTCTTCCCTGTAATATCGAAAGTCAGAAATCATGGGCACGACGGTTCAGGTGTTAATTGTGTGACAAATGATACAAAGTTATTCAGTATTCAAGAAATTGATAAAGAAGTACATTTTGATTATTCATTAAGTGATGCCTCATTTAATAATCGAGAAATTAATTATTTGTTTAAAATGTATTTTAGTTTATCCTCTAAAGGTAAAATTAAAAATTTATATTTTGAATTTTTATTCTATCTAAAGAGAATTTTTACTTAAGTGATTAAATATTTTAACTAGAAATAATTTTTTATAATTTCATAAATAAAAAACATTAGTGTTTCATCAAATATTAGATATTGTACAACCTAGCCTAAGTAGTTTATATGTGTTAAATGCAATTCCAGTTTTTAAACCTTATTTTTTATTATGATATGGAAAAAAATAATTATCCTTTAATAAATTATATGAGTCTTATAGGAAGTGCTACTAAAAATGCTACTTTTATTTAAGGTTGTTGAATAGTTAATGATTAAATGTTAAATAAATACAGGATCAATATTAATAATGGAGAAAAAAATAAAAGTTTTACATCTAGTTTCTGGAAATTTTAATGGTGGAGCCGCCAAAGGATCTTATACTCTTCATTTGGAACTACTAAATAAAAATATTGATTCAAAAATTTACACCAATAGTATTCTCAATGATAATTATGTAAATGTATTTACTTCATCAAATAACTTTATAAATAAAATTATAAAAATTTTCAAAAGTTCATTGGATAAGTATTGGCCAAAGTTCTTATACAGTAAAAATCTAAAAACTCCTTTTAGTACTGGTTTAATTGGAGAAAACTTTACGAAAAATAAATTTTATAAAGACGCAGATATTATTCATCTTCATTGGATAAATAATGGGTTTGTTGATATAAAACAACTATCAAAAATTGATAAACCTATTATATGGACGATTCGAGATTTATGGCCTATGACAGGTGGTTGCCATTATACTTTAGGATGTGAGAATTTTAAAACACATTGTAATACTTGCCCACAGCTAGGTAGTCTTAAATATAAAGACTTATCATTTTCGATATTTAATGAAAAGTTAAAAAACTATCCTGCATCTATTACATTAGTAGGCATTAGTGAATGGGTTAGTAGACAGGCAATGGACAGTAAAATATTTAAAGGTTATAATATCACAACAATTTATAACAGTATTGATATAACAGAATTCCATCCCGAAGACAAAATAATAGCAAAAGAAAAATTAAATATAAAAACCCAAAAGAAAATCATCTTAATTGGTGCACAACATTTAGAAAGTCCGTACAAAGGATTTAATAAGTTTATCGAAGCATTGAGGTTTTTAGATATGTCCAATTTATACGTTATATTCTTTGGTAGTTTGAATAAAGAAACTACAGATGATTTTAATTTTGAATATAATAATTTCGGATTTGTTAATCATACCGAAGAGCTAAGGTTATTGTATTCATGTGCAGATGTTTTTGTTGCACCAAGTCTGAATGAAGCTTTTGGTAAAACTATTGCAGAGTCCATGGCTTGCGGCACTCCTGTTGTCAGTTTTGATGCTACTGGACCAAAATATTTAATTAATCATAAAAAAACAGGTTATAAAGCTAAGCCTTTTGATAGCGAAGATTTAGCTAGCGGTATTAGATGGGTCTTAGATAATTCAAATATTGAAAACATGAATCTACTTTCTCGCCAAAGAGCTGTCAATGAATACAATATTGAAAAAAATGCAAATAAATATGTAGATTTATACAGAAATATGCTAAAAACAGATAGTCAGAGTGAGTAGAGCTTCAATTTTTTCATTAAATAGATTCGGTATTGTACAATTATGTCTGTTTGCAATTTTCTTAGAGTCAATGTATGCATGGTTCTTTATCGGGCTAAATCCAATTATATACACTCTTTCAGCAATAGTATTGTCTCATTATTTGATCAATAGAAAATATGCGTGCCATAAATTTAAAGAATTTATAATACCCATTTTTTTTCTTTTTCTACTTCGATTATATATAACAGATTATTCAAGTATTTTTTCAATACTTGGTAATATTTTAAGAATATATATTTTTACAATAGTTTTACTACTACATGATAGTTATAAATCTAAAATATTTATTTATTTAACTAAAGCATTTGCTATTCTATTGTCAATATCGATCTTATTCTGGTTCCTGAAACTTTTAGGTTTGTATGAATCATATTCTTATTTATCAATAGGTGAAAACACAAATTCTCATTTAAATCACTTCTTTTTTTTAACTCAAAACAAATTTGATTTTATTCCAAGATTTATGAGTGTATTTCTAGAACCCGGACATTTAGGCATGATAGCTTCTTTCCTTCTTTTTGGAAATTCATTTAAATTAAAAAACAAGTATGTATTAATAATTTTCATATCTACATTACTTACACTCTCTCTTGCAGCATATTTATTATGTTTTATTTCATACATGTCTTTACTTTTTCTAAAAAACAATCGGATATTGAACTTGTTTTTTATAACATTTCTGTTTTTTCTGGTTTATATAATATCAATTAACTATAATAATGGCACTAATCTAATTAACGATCTAGTGATTGAGAGACTCATGTTTGATGGTGAGCAAATTTCGGGTTGGAATCGTTTTACTGATAATTTTAATGATTATTATGACAATTTTATAACTTCACCAAAAAGCCTTTTTGGAATTGGACAAAATGAGTTCGTTAATTTATTTCCCAATAGAGTCAGTATAGGTTATAAAACATATATTGTTGTTTATGGTTTAGTTGGCCTTTTAATTTTATTTGCGTTTTATTTTTCATTAACCTTAAAGTATAGAAAAAAAATTACTTTTATATTACTTCTAATTTATTCGTTATCTTTTTTACAAAGACCTTACGCTGTTTGGGACGTTCAAATACTTATTTTCATTTGTGCACTCCCATATATCAATAATTTGAATAAAATTGATAAATCTCTCTAACTAAATATAATAATCTAATGAAAATAATTTATTCACACTTTGGTACTAAGGATGGTGCAGATGCTAATGGATTTACTAGAGGTTTTAACCTTGCTAAGGGGTTGGTGAAAACTGGTAATGATGTTTGTTTTTTAACAACTCAAAAAAGGGGGTTTAAATTTCCTTATAATATTGAATACAGAGGTGGTGTAAAAATAATTTCATTTGCTGAAATTTTTCCACTAGCATTTAGGAAAGGTGGTATCGCTCCTTTAAGTACAATATTAAAAGTTCTTTATTGTATATTTAAAAAAGCAGATATTGTGCATTCTGATATGGGTCACCGTCCCTCTTCCGGATGGCCTTGTTATGTACATCGATTTTTTCATAAATCTACTTATTATTCAGAGTGGTGGGAGCATTTCGGCAAAGGAGGAATTTATGATGAAATGCCTAATTGGTATCAAAAAACAATGGGGTTGTGGGATAATTTCTTTGAAAGTAGAAATAGATTAAATGCAGATGCTTGTATACCAATATCTCATAAATTAAAAGAAAGAGCTATAAGCATAGGAATACCAAGTGATAAAATCCTCGTTTTGAATGGTGGAGCTGACACGTCAATTATTCCATTTGTCAAATCTGAAAAATATAAAGGTGATTTCGGTTTTGATTCTGAGACATTTATTATTGGATTAATTGGGATGAATGATACAGAGTTTGAAAATAATAAATTATTATTTGATTCTGTAAAAAAATTATATAACAAAGGGTTTAAAATTCATGTAATAGCCACTGGTAAATTGAATCCAAAGATTATAAAACAAAATGATTTAAGTAATGTTTTAACAGTATTTAATTGGTTGCCTTATGAGAATTTTACAAAACTAATTACTATAGCCGATTTATTTTCATTATTACAAATAAATAGTTTGCGCAATCAATCAAGATTTCCTAATAAATTAGGAGATTACCTTGCAGCTGGACGCCCAATTATTATGAATC
>Ga0307488_10003354_pt1 | contig 13416 bp, 8 predicted proteins | sample SB02metaG_FD_202248 | JGI IMG/M metagenome (GOLD analysis project Ga0307488, IMG submission 202248) | Sea-ice brine microbial communities from Beaufort Sea near Barrow, Alaska, United States - SB 0.2 | ecosystem: Environmental > Aquatic > Marine > Coastal | place: USA: Alaska | collected 2017-05-06
TCGCCCAACAAGTTAACTTGGTCGGCACCACCTTTACTGTTGATACTGGTATCGACAACGCTACTATCAAAATAATCAATAATATCGTTAAAATCTGAAGTATTGACAGCCAGTTGAGAGAAACCCGAGTGCTGAATTTCAACGACGTTACCAGAGCGGTCTGCAATAATATTGTCGCTGTTAATGGTCAAGCGCTCGCCACCAAATAAGGCGTTACTATCGTCAAGGATCAGGCTATCACTGCCACCACCTTTGAGTGTTAGTAAGGCTTCGATATCGCGCAGCGAGGAACCCACAGTAACGGTGTCTGTGCCGGCTAGCAAATCGACTGTTAAGGGGATTCCGATTGCTTGTACAAGCAAATTGTCTTGCACCACAGCGTTGTTATTGAGTTTCACCTCCCAACGCGCGATATCATCACTGGACAATAGCATCTGGCTATAGGCCAAGGCAGGATCATCAAGATCAAACTCGCCCGCTACACCCGCTCTGAGTTGATTGCCATTTAACACATCGTTGGTGATCAACCAGTTAGTAGTGGTGCTGTTATTAATATTATCGAACAACACCCGCTCTGTATTCTCGGTAACTAGGCCGGGAGCACCTACGGTATTAGCTGTCTCGCCATCGAGGGTTACTTTGACTGTATCCTCACCTGCACCCGACATCAGTGTGACTCGTCGCGTCAGGTCAGGAAGTGTGACCTCATCGGCACCTGCGCCGAGGCGCAGCTCGATCGCTTCTACATCTGCGTTATAACTTAGCGCACCGGCCGCCATCAGGCCTGTCAAGTGGGTAACGCCCAAGCTAATATTATGATCATCTACCTCAGCACTGGAGTCGTAAATAACAGTATCCGTTGACGTTCCCCCAAGAATGTTGAGGTCAGCGACTATGCCTGCAACAGAGCCATCTTTGCCCACTGTAACCGAGTTAACGCCGCCGTTTAGGCTTATGGTTGTGTCGGCTGCTAAGGTCTCAATCGCGAAGGTGTCGCTGAAAGTACTGCCAACAATATCAAGGGAACCGACTAGGGTATTTACTACCCGCAGGTTACTGCCAACATTAGAGGGACTGAGTTGCAAGCCCAGGGATTCTACGGTGGAGAAATTAACCCGATCTTGGACTAATACCGGATCTTCTAAAGTCGGCACAATTTCATTGCGCGAAACCAGCAACGTCGTATCAAATAGTACTAATTCGGCCTGATCAGCAAGCGGTTTTCCGTCATCCTGAATAAGCACGCTGTCAAAGCCCGCGCCGCCATCCAAGGTGACATTATCGTAAACAGTAGTCAGGGTATCGTTATCAGCTCCGCCTTTGAGGGTAACTCCGATCAGATCAGACACATCAATATTGTCTGAGCCAGCTGACAAGTTCAGCTGATCATTACCACCTAAGCCATGCACTTCCAACAGGTCTTTTTCAGGTGAACTATTGATGATAAAGGAGTGACTGTTACGCCCCGGCGTCGTATCCGTCAGTTGCACCATTGACTTGGGCGTATCCGCCAAATCCGGTTGCACACCGCTGAGGTCAGTCCGAGCAACCGAGCCCACCACACCTTCAACAGTCAGCGTATCAGCGAGACCCGTACCAGAAAATATCACCTTATCTATATCTTGGTTGTCAGCAGAATCCTCGGCTGCCGAACTCACATCAATTGCCAGAAGATTGATATCCGTGCCAGTGATATCACCCACAGTGACCACATCAGAACCGCCTCCGGCGGTAATCGAAATATTCTCTATATTGTCTAGTATCAAACTCTCGCTGGCTGCTGCTGCACTGTTGGTCACCAGCAGTACTTTGCCATCTGCGGTTTTACTTAAATCAATAACATCATCAGCCTCAATAGCACCCGCGCCACCGGCGGAATAAGAACCATCAGTGAACCGGTAACTACCACCAATAGTCACTTTATCAATATCGTTTGGATTAGCTGCTGCAGATTCATTAATGCTATCTTGGCCTTGCCCCGGAGCCCAAGAATAGAGATCGCTTCCAGCTCCGCCTGACATGTCGTCCCGACCGAGGCCTCCGTCTAGACGATCATTATCGTCTCCGCCCAGCAGAGTATCCCGACCATCGCCGCCACTTAGATCATCATTACCTTTACCGCCTTCAAGCCGATCGTCACCCATACTGCCTTGCAGTTGGTCATCGCCATCATTACCGCGCAACACAGCAGCACCCAGCCCGACATAGGCCAAAATATCCTTGCCTTCACCGCCGCTGAAATCTGCATCAGCGGACACATTCGCACCAACAATAATTGAATCATTGCCATTGCCTGCCGACGCTGTTATGCGCCTGACGCCTTCAAATGTTTGATTCGCTCGCTCACGCTGCTCACCGTCTTCGAACACGTAATAGGTGACCAACAGCGTTTCGCCGCCGCCTTCGGTGTCGGCCAGATACCTAATATTAAAGCCTTCGTCTTTTTCAACACCGCCATTATCCTGTTCGTTGCCTTGTCGACCCTGCGCAGTATTTATGCGTTGGTCACCAGTGTCACCGACATAGAGCGACAGGGTACCATTGCCATCGACAGACCCGATCTCAGGTGCAAACAGCTTTACGCCGGCCAGAACACTGGCATCATCGAGTTGGAAAATATTAAAATCGTAAACTAGTATACTTGCCAGTGTGAATGTCTCATCGGCAAGTACCAGTTCAAAACCCGGGACACCAACAGAAGCATAAACAAAAGCCTCCATGCCAGCATAAAGCGCACCGGAATAATTAAATACACCAGCGGGATCTGCGTCAGTAATAACTTGCAGTTCACTTACACGTACTCGGCCGTCATAAGTAAATGCTGCAATATCGGTGCTGGGCACTTCGTAGCCCGTTTGCGTGGGGTCTAACAAATTGTGAATATAGTCAGCCTGGGCAGCATTCTGCGCATCTGGTAAGTCGTTGAGATCGAAATACACTTCAGTGTTAAAAAACACTCTTGCACCTGCAGTAAATTCTGCCACCACAAGGTCAGGCCCAACTTTAGCGCCCGCTTTGAGGCTGGCCGAGAGCGTAAGCTCGGGGTAATCCTGAAACGCATCTTCGTCAGTTGGGTCGAATTCACCATCCACGGCTTTGAAGCCAGCAGGGGCTGTCAATGCATCGTGATTGTCTTTGGTACCATGATGGTCATCAAAATACCAACCGTCAGCTGTTCGGCCTGCATTGGCCCCAGCACTTTGGGCAAGTGCGGCTTCGCTTGAGAAATCCAGAGATTGGGTAAAGGCATGGGCCCCAAACAGGTCATAGCCAGCGTCAAAATCGAGCAGCGCCTTCACCTCAAACTCCAATTCGGCATTTAGAAATGGTGGGAGAATGGGAACGGTCAGCTTGAACTCATAGCCAAATTCAAGCTCTAGTCCAAAAGTTGCTAACTGCGGTGTGGTATCACCCAGTAACATTTTCTGAAACGAATCTGGCTGGTGTAAAAATGGCAAATCGAGTGCAAAGTCTGCGGTGGCAAAAAACTGCGACGTTGTTTCGTTGGCATATTTAACTTTTTCTTCCGTACTGCCATCTTTGTTAGTCTCAATAACAGTTAAAGGATTCCGCTCAGTATCGTTCTTACCGTTCTCACCTTGTATCTTAAAAGAACCAATCGATTCTTTCTCAGCACCAAAGCCCTCCGAGACCGGTTTGAGGTCTAAAAATTCATTTATAAAACCCAATACCAAGTCAGCTTTTTTAAGCTGACTGAGGGCCTTATCTTTCTCCGCCTTGGTAAGATCAGGGTTGAGGCTTGTCGCCAGTATTCCCAAATCAATAACACTTACTGGATCCATACCAATGGTTTCAGCGAGGTCGCTCAGCACCGGAACATCATCCGTCAAAAAATCAACAATAGGTTTGAATGGCGATAATGCCAACTGAACCAAATCCACCAGCGGATCGACAAAGCCGGAGAAAAAGGTACCGAGATCAAGTCGAATATCCTGATAATCCAGTTCATATGCGTCGCCAAACACATCAGCCCGAGTATCGGCATCTTTGAAGTCGCGAGTGTAGTTAACATCAGTGTCAACTGCTAGATTGAATAAGCGGTCTTCACCAGGGGCGGTGACAAAATCAGGTATAAACGAGGCTTCAATATCAAGATTAATATCAGCCTTGCCAGTGAGTTCACCATAAACAACCATATCGCTGATCTGGCTACGCAGCATGCGCGCATCAGTGCTGCGGATGTCTATGTCATAGTCACCGGTAAACGTACTTGTTTTTGCATCAATTGCCGCTGTGCCATTGTCTCCAATAACAAGCGGGTTGCTCGGAACAGCCAAATGGCCGGCGTCTTGTTTAATCGCCGCAGCAAAAACCCCAGCGGTGCCTTTAGAATCAAAGTCGCTTTTAATTTCTGCTAAAACATTATCAAGTGTCAGTTCGTCCGAACCCGCGATATCGACAAAAAACTCAGTTGAGCCATCCACGCTGTTCTCTTGGACACCGAAAACCAAGTCAAACTCCCAGTCAAAACTGAGGTCGACAACATCTGCAATTCCCAGTTGAGGATTAATAACGGCATCGGGGCCAAGGACCAGATCAAGGTCAAGCGACTCCTGCTCACTGCCCCAAAGAGTCAGGGAAAATCGGTATTCGGTGTTTCCCACTGTGCTGGCATCAGTAATGTCACCCTTGATCAATGAACCCAGTGCATCTGTCAGGGCCCAAACCACGTCATCCGAAGTAATTGTCTCGCCGTTGGCAGGAACAACGTTAAAGCTGTCTAGTGCAATCGAGATCCGTTGAGCAATTTTTCCAGACTGTGTTTGTGCTAGTTGCGAGCCGATAAGTGGGACTGGCGCATTGAATACATCCCGATCCAGTTGTCGCTGAACTTCGTCAAAATAGTCGTCCAGTCCTCCGTTATTGAGAACACCTAGATCAGCAGATAGCAGCAGCCTCGGCTCAAGGGTTTCAAACAGAACTTTTCGTCTTCGCAACACAACTTCATGATCGGGACTAGAGTGAGTATTAAAAACTTTTGCACTGCCATTGAGCAATGATTTAAACGGGTTAGACATGTACCTTTCCTTGGTGCACTGGTATCAATACAATCGTGTGATATTTACCATTGAATTAATGTCACTGTAATACTTCTGCAGAGACGGTACTAGACGTTACCAATCAGCCATAGGGCCAATGTATTAGTAACTCGTAATATTAGTTTTAGTCAATCAGGGTATTAATTGTTGTATTTTAGTCACCAAAGGAAAAGTGCCTTAAGCACTACTCACTGCATACTTGACTAACCTTTTTTGTCGTCAAGCCAGTAAGCAGCATCGGTAATAAAATTAAAACCGATTGCGCCAACAAAATTCTAGTACAGCAAATCTTTGACCACGTTACGCAAAATAGCAAATAAAAACTTACAATAATGCTTTGTCGACCTCTAAACTTTGGCTACCTCTCGTCTGAAGATATTGAGTCTTGCCTGCCCATCAAATTTCAGACCAAACGCCGCAGCAATTCAAAGTGCGGCATTCCGCCGCCCTTCATGCCGATATCCACCATAGAGTAAAGATCAAATGCAATGGCGATACGACGACCCTCACTGACAACACTGTTTGACAGACGCTGATGCACTAGGTCAGAGCTAAAAACGATCAGGCGATTGGCGATGGCTGGATATTCCGTTGCGAGGTAATTCAGCGCATTATTGTCTGCCTTATCAAATCCGTCGTAAGACGAACGGTAAGGTTTGGTAAATTGCAGGGGACCAGCCCCGTCCGGCACCTGTAGATAAAACACGCCAGAAAACACCGCGCCACTGTGCATGTGAGCGCCGCCGGCGAATTCACCATCATCCTGCACCACAGGCCAGCAACGCCCGATATAAAATTCTGTGCCTTGTGGGTCGATGCCAAGATCGCTGAATAAGAAGTCTTTTAGCGCGGGTGCGAACACACCAAACAGTTTGGCAATACGGGGATCGAGATGCAAATCGTTGCTTGCATCACTAGCGGTAACGCGACCACCAGTGGCCTCAACCAATGCCGCCGTCTTCTCGTCGACTGCGGCCAATACACTCGCCCTAAGTTCAGGCTTAAGCTCATAGTCTTGGTAAAATACTACGCTAGGGAACCAGGTCTCTATCGGCATTTTTGTCTCCATTAATTTGTATCAATAATTTCCTCATACCGGTTATCGCCAGCTCATATCGACTGCCGAAAATTCTGCGTAGAATTTTCCAGCGCGGCATACTGCGCGCCAAGTAACCGAGCAGAAACCTCGCCAATCTCGCCGCTGGCGGCCAACTGCTTGGCACAGCGGTCGTCAACAAAAGCCACATCCCATGGCGACTTCGCGCTTCGCTCAAACTGCGCTTGCATGTTTGCCATTACTGGGGCGTCAACCTCGATTCCCAAGCGCTGCAACAACCGCGGCAAGACATCTCGGCGCAACTCAGTGTAATTCATGAAGCAGGCATCGGCGATATTCAAGCCCGCGCCAACCAGACCTTGCAGTATGCGCCCAGCATACTCAACCGGTAATAATGTATCCAGTGCAGAGCCTGCCAAGCTGATCGCAATCGCACCCGTTCGTTTTTCCATCCACCCCGGCGGACGCCGCAACAGCGACACCATGACCTCGGCTGGCTCACGATACAAAAACAGGCACGGTACGCCAGGAAATGCCAACTGTATAGCTTGCGCCTGCAAAACGTTCCAGCTGTTGAACTTCACCATGTAGTATTGTTGATCCTGTCGTCGCCTGCGACCCAAAGCCCCGACCACATTGCGTAATACCTGCAGCAGTACAGGATCGACAATCGAGCTGCGCAGCTTATCATTGCAAAGACTTCGCAATAACGGGCTTATCACCGGTGGCTCCGACATCACCACGATCCGCTCATTAGCCGCCATAACGTTGGCAAGCAGGGTAGATCCGCATCGCGACATGTGAAAAATAAACGCTGTTGGTTGAAGTGTATCGATACCGGTGTCGGACTGCTCGACAAAGGAGCGGCAAGTTTCATAATCTACCCCCGCGCTATGCAACTGCTCATAAGACTCAAGCTCAGTGTGAAAAAAGGAGCGCGCAAAACCACATTCCCCGACATCCCGCCAATTAACCATCTGACCATCGTCAGACAAACCCAGCGGTAGAACATTTTGCAAATTGATGACAGTTTGACGATGCATAAGCAATGACTTTCAATGACGGGTTGATGTCAGTCTACACAGATAAATAAGGAAATCAAAACGCTGCCAATACCCTCACGAACTGTCGGAATACTTTACACCTTGGCATCCCAAGCACGCTATAAAAATTATAAGTAACTGTAATTATTTAGTTATTTTTTTTGGCTCTATAATTGCAGCGTCTGTTATGGGTTTAAAAGAACAGATTGATTTGTTCCCCATATGAAGAGCTGAAGTAACGCTTTACCTCTTAGTATTATTAGTCATTTAAGATAGCTGATGCACCATCAACAATCATGACTAAAGTAGACAACAAGGATAATATGATGAAAGGATTCCGAATCAAAACAACCAAACTGTGGGCTATCAGCCTCGCAGTCACCCTGGTGCTGTTAGTACGCATACCCACCGCCTCCGCCATTTTACTGGTCTCCATCGACATGGATCCAACAGCCGTAGGGATCCAGTCCGACCTGACGGTAGTGCAAGGCAATACCTTTGGCATTGACCTTGTGCTCACTAGTGATGGTACTCCGATTGATACCGCTATTTTTCAAGTCGATTTTAATGATACAGGCTCAGTTCTGGGTATGACGGGCGGCCCAACAGCGGGAAGTTTTGCGGCTATGGGCGCATTTATCATAGATGCTTTTAATTTAGCACCCGTGCCGGTGATCGCGGGTTTTACAACGTTAACGACTTCCCCCTCTGCTCCGACCCCTCCTTATGTCTCGACTAGTGGCTCAGCGGGTCTTGTCTCGCTTTTAGGGCCCATTTTCTTGCCACCGCTATCTGTTACCGATATATTTGGCCTGAACTTTGATGCGCTGGCGCTTGGCACCAGCACATTGACTGCCAGTGATAGTTTTGGATTGGGCGGGTTGGCTGGCTTTGGACAAGCTTTGCTATTCGATGCGGTCGGCGGAACCGTCACCGTTGTCGCTGCATCGAGCGGCCCTTTGCCAATTCCAGAGCCTGCCAGCTTGTTACTGTTAGGGCTCGGGCTGTTTGGCGTGGCAATGTCCAAGAGCAAAAAAACAAGGCACTAAGTCGCGGTTACAAACAGCAGCGTTTTACGGTAACCACCTAGCTCCGCAAAGTACCCCCTGTTACCGATTTAAAAAAACGGCCTGTTTTTACAGGCCTATTTAGTTTATTGATGGCCTTGTACACTTTGGCACAAGCGCTGATTTAGCGCACACCATCATAGATGTCGTCCATGCGATCGAATAACTCATTGTGGTAGCCGATAATGCGAATAAGCTTGTCCATCTCTTCGCGCGTTTTAGGCATCATTCTATGCAACACGCCATCGCTAACTAGTTCGTCCATACCGGGGAGCTGCTCCTGCGGGACATCTGGATAACGACGCTGTATGTAAATAGAGCTAGGAATAAAGACTAGATAGTCGATAAAGTATCGCGCTCTCATCATCATACGACTGTCATCCAAAACGCGCTCCATATCCTGAAGAGTAAAACATTGAGACGCGAAGGTACGGCGCAGTTGTTCTCGCTCGTTGTGATTGGCAAGTAACAGCACCGTGGACATACCAATCGACTTGCCCGGGATGGCAAAGTGCGTGCAATCAATATCGATGCCCTGAATCTGTTTTCCCACCTTATTGATTGCCATGCAGAGTAACGCTGCCTGGTAGCCAATAAAATGTGATTCGTCATAACCACCCAACTCAATAAATCGCCACTTTTCCATCACCAAGGGTGTTTCTTTCAAATAGGCATAGCTCGGTTTCTGTCGCAGGTCTGGTCCTAATGCAATGACATCTTGATTAAGTGCAGCAATAGATTTCTCAATCCACAGCGGATCGTTCATCAAACAATCATCATGGAACAGCGCTATATATCCGCCCTGTGCTTCTGCCACGCCGGCATTGTAGCCTTTGGGAATATGGTATGGCTCAGAGCGAATGACTTTCACGCCTTCCAAAGTAAAGTCTTGGTTTGGGCTGTTATCGACAACGATGATTTCTGTCTTAGACATATCGCTATTGCGAACAAGACTGGGCACCAGTCGTTGCGAGACGAAAAGGTCGTTGAATGTGCACAAGATAATACAGGGTACGTTCAGAGGTACCTCGCTTCAGTTCAAAGTCATCACGTTTAATTTAGTGTACATGTCGAATCTATCTGTGCTGCCAAACTTATTCATCCAGCATAGCCTTCAAATTGCGCATGTAATCCAACTGTTCAATCAGTTGTGCATCAAGGTTATATCCGAAAGAAAGCAGTATACGCGGGGTAGGTCCTTGTGTTCGTGTAGTAGAGTGTTCATATCTGCCTGACACACATAACCAGGGTTCATTCTCCTGAACTGCAATCACAACTTCCTTGCCACCAATAAACATCACCGGATCGCCACCTGCTTCCGGTTTGCTTATCAAAACATTGAGCCGAGTCGAGTAGAAGCCATGCTGACTGCCACTGGCATCACGGTGAACCCTGCATTTGTAGCCCTCGCTAGCATATACTAACATCCATCCCAACTTGGCGTCGTCACTATCCTTTGGGATGTGGTAATAACGCATTAATTCATCATTTATATTCTGCAACTGTTTATAGGGAAAATTCAATGGACTCAAGCTATCTTTTGTCTGTTGAAGTTGCAGGTTTTTAATGGCCAACAAAGTGCCCTCATGACCCAGAGGCGATGCTTCTTTTTGTTTCCCCATAAAATCCAGATGGCTTAATATCCATGAACGGATCGGGTGGCTATCAGCTGGTTTTATTTTCATTGCTGCCATCTCCAGCGCAGAATTAGACTACTGTTTTTAGACTGTTTCGTTATACTACAAAACAAGCCTTAATAAAATATTATCTTATAGTATTCGCAGATACTGACAACCTTTACGGGCAATTGAAACGTTTATCTGAGCATTAAATTGCGATTATAAACTGTCAGTTTGGGTACCATTGCAGTTTCTCTTCTAAACGCGTTTTGCCATAGTTATCTTGGGCATATATACCATCGAAGCAGAGCATATGATTAATCGCCAGGATAGTCGATTTACACTGCCAGCGGCTACCCGAAGGGGTGAAGCACAGAGATGTGCTTCATGAAAATGGATATTTATATTTAGTGCTGAGCCACAAATTTATCGGGATGAATTTGAACAGCCGCAAGTTGCCTAAATGTGGTGAACAGGATGTTTATCATCAAATCGTTGGATCAGTGTGACGGCTCCGGTTTGTGTCGACTGTTTGTTGTCGCCTGCTTTTTTAGTGATATGGGTGGAAAGTGTGCGATACACAATACCCAATACTTTTCCCATGATTTGAGGATAGCTGGCAAACAAAAATCCAAGTTGAAAAAGGAAGCTCAATACCCATTTTCTAATTTTCTCATGGGGCACAACTAGCAAGGCTGCGCTTTGTGTTATTCGCCGCGCACCATGGCTCGGACTGGCCGTGCGCGACTAAAACCCTCTGCGTTTACAACTGAATGCAACCAGGTGTTCATGATGACAATCTTCACAACGTACTCACAAAAACCCATATTCTAATCAGCCGCACTTGAGATACTCTTCAAATTCTGACCGCACATACTTGGGTAAATATTTATCTTGTTGCCTCATGTAGGTCAGAAACTGCGGGTAATGTTTTTCAATAGTTTAATAAAGAAGGGTCTGCTCTGGTTTATGACGTTCATACTTTACCATTTCCTCTATTCTGAAATACTTCAAAATAGACATACATCGCCCCATATACTGTGACTTTGCAAGGGCTATCCACTTAGCTCCACCGACCACTATATATTGTGTTTGCTAAATTTAACCTTGTCAGTCTATGGTGGCAACTAGCAGCTGTTTACCAATGCCAATATATGGTTGAATATTTTTTCCCCGGCAGCTCAATTGTCCAGGCGAAATCACTTTAGTCGACTGGCTGCTATGCCACCAAAGCGGCCGTTCGCAGATTTCAATAGTTAAGCAATTGAGTGCCCTTGGACTACACTTAAACCATGCAAAACCTTAACGATATTTTTAACTCCACCACGCTCGATACAGCCTACTGATGGTTGTGTAAGCAGCGGGCTAATTTTCCTGCCAATGCTGGTATCTGCGTTTTCACTGGCACAGGATTCGATGGGAACTGCTACAAACACTTAACAAGCAGAATGACACTTTTGTGCCGCTCAGTGTAGTCACGAAAGCCGATGGTGAAAGTATTCATTTATGGTCATCACAAGATGCCTTGGTATTAAAGATGTTAGCCATCGCCTTATCGCCACGTTGTACGCATATCAAAGGCCATGGCGGATTAAAATCCACCGTGAGTGACCTGCACGCAGCTTTACCTGATTACAGCTACGTGCTGAAAACCGATGTGAAGGGCTACTATGAGTCCATTGACCATACGATATTGCTGACCCGTTTATCTGGCGCTTGTAAGTCCAATTTGTGAAACGCACTGTTGAAAAGGGCGGTACGTTTAAGTCTATACACTGCGGTATATCCAGAGGCTGCCCCTTATCACCGGTTATTGCTGCCTATTACCTAAAGGGACTGGATGAGCAGATGGCAGGTGACACCCGTTATTTATATCGCCGTTATATGAATGACGTTATTGTATTAGCCAAAACCCGCTGGCACTTACGCAAGGCGGTGAGAAGTGTCAATCAACACTTTAATCAATTAAAAGTGGAGCAAGCACCGGATAAAACCTTTATCGGTAAAATCAGTGGGGGCTGGGATTTTCTCGGTTATCATTTTGATGGCACACAATTAACCGTCGCAGCAAAGACGGTAGAAAAACACATTTTGCATTATCGGCAGCTTTATGAGCAACTAAGTATGAAAAAAGCCACCTCAGTTGGTATGTAAAACGTTGGCAGCGATGGGCTGCCGCAGGATTGCAAGGATTTAAGATCGACGTCTACGCGCAAATCCAATACCCGCGAGCCCCAACACAAATATTGCAAAACTAGATGGGGTGGGTACCGCGTTGCTGGCTATCGAATCGGTCACTAACAACCAAGTAACTGTTTCCCAATAGTTTTGTCCTCCTTCCGAATATTTGTCACTAATCGCAAACGTATTCCATGCTTCATGCTGAGTAATTTCTCCGTCATTGTACATTCTGGTGTATCCCGTTTCTTTATTAACGGATTCGTCTGCAATGAACCAAAATAAGTCAGCATTATCGTTATTGTTTGCACCGAATGCTCCATCGTTCCAGCCGGTAACCGAACCGCATTGTGTGTTGTTTTGTGCTACCCCGTCAATTGTGCTGCAATTGTCACTTGTGTCTCCAAACATGGAGTTTATAAAATAGTCAGCATCTTCGGTGTCGGCGATCCGGTATTCTGCGTAAATCGGATCGTCTTCTATCTTATCAAGCGTCTGCTGGTAAGTTAATGGCGCTAAAGTATCGAGCCCTACATATGTACGGCCGTCTCCACTGATAAGGGTGCCGTCGTAAGAAAGGTTTCCGAATGTGGTGATCGGTGCAGCGTGCGCCTGAAACCCAGTAAATAAAATTAGTATGGGGAGTAGTTTTGCGATCTTAACGGTCGTAGGTATTATGCTTAACAGCGTCTTATTCATTTGATATTCCTTATAATCCCTTCCATATTACTACTTCCAGGTATTGCAATAATTGATATAACATCGTGTATTCCTGTGACTACCACAGGCACCCATACAGTATTACTTAAGCTAATATGAAAATATTACTTATTAATCATAGTATTACAGGCAGGGAGCGAAATTTTATCATGCTCGTCAGTGCAATGATAATAAACCTTGATAGCAGCGACCGTGCCATTGATTGATAATGAGTAACCTGCCTCTGTGTCCCTAAGATAGTTATACAAAGCTAGTTATGGGGTCTCTTAAGCATGGTCATCCGAGCTTATTTCCCTCCCTCCGGCAATGGCAGTAGATGATCCGCCAAGGCCTGCTTAAATCGCTTATTTGCCAGGTGTGAAAAAACCTGACACTTCACAACCTGCACCCTGGATATACGTGGCGCAGGGGGACGGTAAACAGCGACAGGCACCTTGCTACCTAAGCGTTAATGGCTCGTTCAATAAACGCTCTGGGGGAGTGCCATTAACATGCTCAAAAACATCTAGACTTGAACGGCCGCAATGAGCGAACACCGGACATAGACCTCACAACCAAATTTTGTAAGCCTAGTGACTGGCTGCAAAGCCACCATTGCGGCCACTCGCAGATTTCAATAATGAATCATTTGAGTGCCAGTGGGCTACACTTAAACGATGCTAAACCTTAACG